>Ga0182014_10000035_pt1 | contig 125130 bp, 121 predicted proteins | sample 612S2DmetaG_FD_120489 | JGI IMG/M metagenome (GOLD analysis project Ga0182014, IMG submission 120489) | Permafrost microbial communities from Stordalen Mire, Sweden - 612S2D metaG | ecosystem: Environmental > Terrestrial > Soil > Wetlands > Permafrost | place: Sweden: Stordalen | collected... | reverse complement strand
TGCCGATACGTTCCAAATGCAATGTACTTGGCCCGTGTAACTTCATCCATGCGCGCCCTCACTGACTCTGCATACAAACGGTGCCCCCGGCAGGATTCGAACCTGCGCACACGGTTTAGGAAACCGATGCTCTATCCCCTGAGCTACGGGAGCTTCGACCCTTTGCTCCAATCATGCTCCAATCTTTCGATAGGGTGCAGAAATGGCAACGAGACGCTCCTATGGTACAGGCTCACTCGTTGAACGTCCTCCTGGCAGTGGCAAGTGGATGTTTCGATTCGTCCTCGGCATTGATCCCGTTACGAATAAGGTCCGACGTCGAAGCGTCACGATTACAGCGAAGAACAAGTCTGCCGCTCAAGCCAAGGCGCGAAAGATTCTGTCCGAAGTGGATCAAGTAGGTACTGGAACTTCGGCGACGCTCAATCAGCTGCTGACGGAATGGATGAAGTTTCAAACCGGTCGCGGACGATCTCCGACCACGCTGAACGGATATCAGAGTCTTATCGACCATCACATCAAGGGCACGTTAGGAAACGTGAAGATCAGTGATCTCACGCCGCATCAACTTGACACCCTCTACGGCAAGAGTTCGAGCGCCGGCAAAAGCCCGCGAACGATCAGAAACATTCACAATGTCATCTCAGCCGCACTGAATCAGGGTGTTCGCTGGGGATGGATAGACAAAAATCCAGCGCTGCGGGCAACGCTCCCCGAAGCTAATCCTCTGAGGATTGAGTCACCCTCACCCGAGCAAGCGAGACTTTTGATCTCAACTTGTCAAGCCATGGATGATCTCTTAGGGGCCTTCGTTTTCCTGGCCGCCGTTACGGGATGTCGTCGAGGAGAGATTGCCGCGCTTCGATGGAACTCGTTCCGGGGTGATGTCTTGATCATTGGTCAAAGTGCGTACGCAGTCAAGGGCGTCACCGGCATCAAGTCGACAAAGACTGGAAGAGATCGAGTGGTCCATTTAGATCAATCAGTGCAGGAGTGGTTTCAGTACTGGCATGGTCAATGCGTGGAGCGCGCAACCGAATGGGGCGTTCATCTAACTCCCGAATCTTTCGTATTGTCGTCTCAACCTGACGGTTCGAGGTTCGTCAACCTCGACGCCGTATCGCGCAAGGTGCGAAAGGTTGCCGATCAACTGGGGATGAAGTCGGTCCACCTTCATTCGCTTCGCCATTTCGCCGCAACAGAGCTTCTGGCTGGAGGTGTCTCACCCCATGACGCAGCCGAAATGTTGGGCCACGCAGATCCGTCGCTGACCTTACGGGTCTACGCGCACGCCTCAACAGAGAGGCAAAAGGCAGCCGCGGGGATTCTCGCCAGTGTCATCAAGGGTCCACAGTGACGATGGATCAAGCGCGGTTGTTGGGTTCCACATAGTGAATCAAGTCAACGACGCGAATTAGCCATCGGGCTCCGTGCTTCCTCCCGGGAATCTCTCCGCTCTTGAGCCTTTGTCGCACCGTGTAAGCACTGACTCCGAGATACTCGGCTGCATCGTCGGGCGACATTAATTGTGGCAAGGGCATGTCTCCTACCCGTAGCGACACGTCACTCCCCATCGGTGGCACCTGTGATGCCGATGGATGTCGACTTGCGTGATTCGACGGACAGCTGGTGCAAGAATTCGGCGATCGCGGTGGCGCGCGGATCGTCGTAGCCTCGACCGTCGTAGCTGAAGGAGCCTTCGACCGGGTCGTCGGAGTGAGGCGATTTCATGTGCTCCGCACGAGCGTCACGGAGGTCCTGAAAGCGCGTGGAGTAGTGGCGAGACTTGGTGATCAGTTGCCCGCGAAATCCGAAGGCGTGCGCGTGACCACGAGTGTTCAACGACTCGAGGGAGGGATCTTGGGCGAGGTCCCAGGCGGTCAGCGCTAACTGTTGAAGGTGCGAGGGAGCGTTGAGTTTCAGTATCTCGCTTCGAGCGTTGAATCGCCGAGCGAAGTCGAGCGAACCGTCAGCTGACTTCGTGGCGTATTTGGCCACGTAGGCCGCGATGCGCAAGTCGTCACGATCGAGCGTTGACGCGTCGGACACCTGCATCTGCCGGCCCCACGAGATGGTCCCGCGAGGACCCGTCACGGAGAACTCCTTCGCCACGCTGTGAATGATGCTGGCGAGGAGTTCCGTGGTGAGTTCTGGAGGCGGAGGGCTGAAGGGTTCGCCCGGTCCGTCGAGGCGAAGAACAACGTGGAAGTGCGCGAGTCCACGACGCTGGAATTCGGCGACCTTGAGGTAGTTCAGTCGGGCGTGCTGTGAGAGCTCTTCAAAAGGGACGCCGAGAGCGATGGCCAGGCGACGTCGAATCTGCTCAAAAGTCCTGTTCCAGAGACGTGAGGACTCCGCGTTCCAGAGCACCGCGTCCGCGAAGCGGTAACAGAAGTCACAGAGCGGACTGCCGATCTCCGAGTCGGCGTCGTCGTGGTGTCGCGAACAGGACTGGACGCGGCCGTGTTTGCAGAAGCGGAGCCGACCGGGTTGACAAGAGCCGTCGCTTTTGCGGGCGTGGACCGTGCCGAACGAGGGGGCCGTGAGGGTGAGGAAGAGTCGTGGGTGATCACTGATTGACGCCGGCACGCCTTTGCCACCGATAAGACCGGTCGAGACCACGATCCAAGCGTCCGCCTTGTAGAGGTAGGAGCACGAAGGACAGAGCACCGCACGGCGGTCCTTGCAGGCGACGAGTAGCGGACGCTCGTTGACCTCGCCAGTGGCGACGTTGACGAATTCCCCGCGCAGTCGGATCGGGTGCGAGCACCCTCCGGCTTCATTGATGTCCTTCACTAGTTCATGAGTCGACTTTCGGTGGATCATGGTGGCTCCTTTCGGAGAGGAAATAAATTGCTCCTCTACTTACTAAGCCACTCCTAAAAGGCGAAATGGAACAGATTCTTTGTTACAACTTCGAATTCGGTACACCGTGGACACCGGCGGACAGCCGCGGACACATTTGTGTGGTGCCGAAGCGATCCCGCCTACCATCCGCGCGTAACTTTTTCGCCGTGTGAGCATCCCCACAACGTTCGTGAATTTGCTCGATTGGACGCCAATGATGTCGTCGATTACGAGAGTCTTGGACACCGATTGCAGTCCCATATGACGATTCTCCGAGTGTGCTGATCGGTGCAAATTTTCCCACGAATGTCGCACCACTGACGACGAGTCGAAATGGGTGATTATTGACGGTCTTCAGGTTGGGCCTCTTGGCGCTGCGCGCCAACGGCCCAAAGGAGGCGAGGTCGTTGGGTGATCAGAACTTGTACAGCGTGCTTATGCGTAACTTGCCTTTACGTCTTTCAAGAAGATGAGCGATGCTATTTGGCGTACTTCAGCGGAATAACAAATTGTGACGCCGGATTATTCGTCCGCATCAAAAGAAATCGGGGACGGGTGTGGCGTGGAAGTGTAAAGTAAACCGACATATTAACGGTCGACTTTGAATCAATTCTGACCAATCTCTCGTGTTGCAATTCTTTAAGGAAGAAGTCTGCGTAATACACATCGGAGTTTGCCGAAATGGCTTCTTGGTGCCGAGCGTTTAACTCAACAACACGATGCGACTTATTAGTGATTGTCAAATTTGCTCCGCAATACCAACCGTCCTTGGGACTGATTTTTACTCCGTCCGAGGACGACCAATTGCACCCATCACCTACGAGTTTCAAGACCAGCGGCGACGTCTTTCCGCTTGCACCGTTATTTTCTGAACGGTGCAGAAGAAAGAGTGAGACACTTACTATCAACACTGCAACAGCCAAGGCGAGCATCTTCGTCAACCAACGGCCAGCATTTGATCGCGCGCTAAGCGACGATTCATTCGGTTCGGAATTCGTCATCTGCGCTTGATTCTAACTCGCACGAACCTCAGAGACTGGGCGTGGAATGCCTTCGGAATCGGACATGCCCGAAATTTCGGAACACAATGAGTTTCCATTCCCCGTCCTCCGCACGGTTGTGCGACAGAATGCAGATTGGTTCTTCAATGGAAATCTGAAAAAGCCGAGCACCAATGACGTTGAGCTACTTGCACGTTTGGTAATTTACAAAAAAATTGCCACTGCTTTGAATTTGAGTGGGTGTTGCCTGAAACAGGCCAGCCGCGTCCTTCATGTTGACGTAAAAGGCGCTGGAGTTGTCCATTGACACGTAATTCCCTCCCGTTTTAACTTCCGAACTGTTGATTGCAATCCGAGTGAAGTACGGCAAATCTGAATTGTCACCCTGCAAATCAACCACGGGAGACTCCACGATTACCTCAGCAGATGATCCATCAGGTCGGAATCCGCTCGGCGCTGTCATCAAGACATCGTAAGCTTTGCCACTCGTCCAGTCGTTAATGTTCACGTTGTAGAGAAGCCCACCATCGTAAGCAATTTGAGTTTCAACGCTGTCGCCGACGGCCGCCGAAGTGTTCAAATTAACAGTTCCCGCCGAATTTTCATCGGGAGGGTTGGGGGCAAATTCAAAGAAGAACTGGCCATTGGAAACGCCGGGATAATTAGATCCAAAGAAAGTTCCATCTTGCGCGAGGTACTGAGTATTCGTGCCTCCCAGACCGGTCCAAATGCCTCCTAAAGAATAGCCACCTCCGCCGGTGCACATAGAAAGCGAGGCACTCGGTTGGGTGAAGTACGCAAGAGTTGCCGTATTCGACGATGTATCACTTATCCAGCCTGCATAAGTGCGTGGCACGGTGGAGGCTTCGACCGGCGTCTCGATTAGGTCCGCCGGTGGTGTTGGGTAGTTAATGTTGCTGTATTTGGTAAGCCAATCTGCTAACGCCGGCGCCGAGCTTGGTTGACTTGGTATCCCGTACGTGGCTAACTCTGAACTCGAAGCGTTGGCGGGATCAAACCCGGGGGGAGGAACTACAATCGTGGCGCTTGCTCCATTTGCCAGGTCATAGGTGTAGCCACTGCCCCCATCCGGAAGCGACGTGACCGCACTTCGAGGGATCTCCGTGAATCCACACACGCTAATGCTGGTTGACGGGAGGGTGTAGGCGCTCACGCCTTCGGGACAACTTTTCGCTTGAGCAGACGCATTATCAACTCCGACTTCCACGGTCGTAGTTACGAGCACCATGACGACAATGAATGCCATCACAATGCGCGACGCCTTGAATCGATATATCACGCACCCACCCCCAATTATCTTCCCGATCGTACGTCAAAATCCGATCTCATGCGCTAGCTCTTTCTCAATCGAGCGAGGGTAAAGGGGACTACCAGGGCACAAGTTCGGTCGGCGACGACGAATTGCCTTTGGAGTGCCCAAGCAACCTGGTTAGCAAAGTCGCGAAGTAATTTCAACCTCGCGCTTTCCCCAATCTTGCTCCAATTTTGCTCCATTTCCTTTCAAGTTCGATGCGTGTTCCGACCCGCGCATCAATTAGAAACCCAGCAATGCCAACGTTTGCGAGTTGCCACCACACGATTCTTCGGATTAGGAAACCGATGCTCTATCCCCTGAGCTACGGGAGCATTCCTGGCCTTTTGTCACTGTTGACGAGTTAGTGCTCTTCCCAGCACCACTTCAGCACCACAACGACAGAAAGCCACACCACAATTACCTACTCCACACCACCATTCAATCATGGAGAGTCCAGGTCTACGCTACGAGGGGGGCTCTAGTTCGTCCTTAATTACTCCAGCAAGACCAACTCAATTCCAGACGCCGGCCAGATCAAGTCATGTCTCCGGTAGCGAGTGAGTACTTGCCTGCTTTGCACAAACTGTTGTGCTTCGAGGCATCTCTCTATCGTTCACGACCCGTGGCCGGGACCGAGGGATTCCTCCCCATTTGCATCGCGAAGTACCCTTCGACGAGACACTTCACGGACGTCTATCTCCTCCAACGCGCACAAGTTACTTGGAGGGCCTAAAGAGTCTCGAGCGCACGAGGCGTAGTCCAAGCATCAGCACACCTAAGAAAACCAGGGCGACGACGATGAAGGCGAACGCGGTGCCTTGACCAGCAATCACTCGCAGAATCATCCCCAACGCAACCGTCGCCAGCCACACCTCCACGCCTGCGCCGAGTGAGGCGCCGTTTTGGCGACGAATGAGCACGATGAGCCAGCCGATTGCGAGACCGACAGCAAAGGGCCATGTCGTCGACACCATGCCAGAAAGGCTGTCCCCGTGGTGGTGGTTGGCACGACCGATGCCAACGAAGAGCAGGACGACGAGAAGGTCAATAACTATCCAACTTCGAGTCATAGCGATCGACCCTATCGGTACTTAAACAGCCATCGCCAAACGGAGCCACCTGGAATCTACATTCCCTACGAACCGTTGAATGAGCGCAGCGCGACGACGCTCCACGTGGTCTTTCGAATACTCCGCAACACTTTCTCGCTGCGTCAAATTGAACGCCATCCAGGTCACCTTGACGTTGGCCAAGATGATGGTGAATCACTGATGAAGCCACGCTGGCTGCATACACTCGGTCGAATCTGGCGAGGCAGAGGACCGAAAGATGTCGCCGTACGCCATTCGAGGGAAATGGCAAATGTTGATCTAGTAGTAGTGGTTTCGACCGCCAACTGCGTGGCCCAACGATCCGAGGAGCCACAGTACAAGTCCGACGACGAGCACAATCACGCCGATTGTCCACACGATCGCAATACCCGTGACGAACCCAATGAGGAGAAGAATCAAACCGAAAATAATCACAATGCCTCCAGTAGTAATGGCCAAATTTTCATACTGCCGACCGCCGCGAGTTCGCCAATTCCAAGGGAATGGACGCGTGCAGAGGTCAATAACTACTTGTGACGCGAAGCGTCCTTCCCTGCGGCAGTTGCGGTGGCGCCGAGCACCATTCCGGGGAGACCCACATCACACCTCCTCGTATTGTCCCTGACCAAGTGTCAGGTGAGAGGGAAGCGGGGTCTTGACGTCCTAACTCAAATCGTAACACCCGAGGTCGGTCGTTGCGCAGAAACTCATCGCGACTCCATGCAGCGTCGACCTTGTTCAACGCAACGACATTGCTTCGACGAGCGCAACGCTCGCAATGTTGGGAGTCAGGCAATACCTGGTCAGTCGGGGAGTCGACCCTCTTGTGAATGTTATTCAATTCAACGTCCATCCGCGCAAAGCAGTCCAACGAAGCCCTCGAGAATCATCTCGTGCTCGTCGATCACCACGACCTAGATCTTGTACGACTTATCCAACTTCATCAAGTACCTTGCGCACACACTGCAGCAAGGTCGCCTGATCGAACGGTTTCTCAAGTAGCAGGAATTCCGTCCCGAGCATCAACTCGGCTTCAAGGACTGAATATGCGTGTCCCGACATGAACAGCACCCGCACGTCGGGTCGAAGTTTACGAATCTCTCTCGCAACGGTCGGCCCCTGCATCTTCGGCATTACGACGTCGGTGAGGAGAAGATCAATCGTGCCGTCGAAGGTCGAGGCGATCTCGACCGCCTGCATTCCGTTCGAGGCGCTCAACACCTGATATCCGCTCCTGATGAGCAACCTTCTCGTCACCTCGCCGAGAGCCTCTTCGTCGTCGACGACCAGGATCGTCTCGGTACCGTTCAGTTCGTCACGAGTACGTCGATCCTCTACCAACGTCGCGCCCGACGAATCGTGCACGACTACGGGCAGAAGAATGGTTATCGACGTCCCAACGCCCTCATCGGAGTAGATCTTGATGTGACCACCCGATTGCACGATGATGCCGTAGACGGTCGCGAGCCCCAAACCGGAACCTTCGCCGCTTGGCTTGGTGGTGAAGAAGGGTTCGAACGCACGATCACGCACTTCGGGCGACATTCCCGTGCCGTTGTCACTCACCCGAAGGCACACGTACGATCCGACCGGGAAGCCAGAAAGAGCCTCCTCATCGCTCGTAATAGTTCGCATCGCTGTCGAAATCGAAAGTGCACCGCCGGGCGACATCGCGTGTCGAGCATTGATTGCCAGGTTGAGAACGACCTGATCAATCTGACCCGGATCGGCCAACACCATCGCATCGTTGTCGGACAGATCGATCACCAGATCGATCTGCTCACCGATCGTTCGACGCAGGATCAGTTCCAATCCAGTGATGGCGTCGTTGAGACTTAGCTCGCGCGGCTGCACCACTTCTCGGCGGGCGAAGGCCAGCAACTGATGCGTGAGCTCACTCGCTCGTTCCGCGGCTAAATGAATCTGCTGGACATCGCTCAATGCGAGTGCCCATTGATTGTCCTCGGTCGTCGCGCCGGCGGACGTCAGTTCTTCTCCGACAAATGTCGCGTAGTTCAATATGACCGAAAGAAGGTTGTTGAAATCGTGCGCCACGCCGCCCGCCAGTTGCCCCAGACTCTCCAGTCGCTGCGATTGATGTAACTGGGACTCCGCGGACTCACGTTCGCTTTCCGCTTTGAGTCGCCCTTCCTCCGCTATGGCCCTTCGGCCCTCGGCGAGTATCATCACCTCTTCCGCGTGGCGGCTGTGCTCGAGGGAGGTTCTGACTGCATCGAGCGAGTTCGTCGCCTCTTGGGAACTCACGAGTAGTTGCAATTCGGCATTTCTCAGAGCGGTATCCATCTCGTCGAATTCGTCCCCCGAAGGCGATTCGAACTCAAGAGGCTCGCCCTGGCCGAGTCGAAGGGCGTTACGCACGGCGATCCTCAGACGGCGTGTGATCGAACGTGAGAAGTAGACGACGCCCAAGACGCCGCCGATAATGCTTAGGAGCAATCCCGCCAGCTCGCCCGCCGTAACTTCATCCTCGAGGGTGGCGATCCGGTTTTTCGCGACGAGTTCTTTCGCAGATTCATAGGTTTCCAGGCTTGCGATTTGCACGCGCAGCCTGTCCATGACGGCCTTGCCCTCCCTCAATGGAACGGTCAACTGTTCATCCGTTGCACCGGCGACTACCAGTAAGCGCACGCGATTGAATGCTGCGAACCGCGAATTCACGAGAGCCAAAATACTACGGACTCGCTTCTGCGAAGTTGAACCGAGCACCTCACGACGCAACGACTGCTCGTCCTTGACGCGGCGCCTCGCCGCCGCGTAATAGGGCTGGAGAAACGTTGCCTCGCGCGTGAGGGCGAAGCCTCTGATGCCGGTTTCCGCGTTCAAGGCGTCCAGGAGAACGGTGGCGCTGGTGGCGTTAATCTGCGCTGTCACGAGGTTGCTGCCTCTCTGGCTTCGTTCACGAGACTGGAGAAGAAGACTCGACGAGACAACCAGCACGAGCACCAGCAAAGGAAGCGCCACACTTAGCATCGACTTGGACCTCACACCGCCGGCGAACCGTTTGCGCGCGGGGTCTACCATGCCAACGTGGGATGAATCATCAACCACCCCTTCGTCGCCCTTTTGCCAATCTACATTGTTGTGACGCAGTGCGAGCGCGTCAAACACAAGGAATGAAACCGCTTACGCGCAATTCGTCAAAAATTCCAGCATCAATTGCGCCTCGCAAGGAATTGTGAGCGATTAGTTAATTTCGGTCACCACTACGCTTATCTTACGCTTCGCTTTCCATGGAGGTATTCAACCTCTTAAGGACGGTCGTGTGACTCTTCTTACCGACAGAGTATTGATCGAACTTCTCGATGCCGCGCCCGACGCGATGCTCTCGTTCGATAGCGACGGCCTCGTCGTAATGGCCAACATGAGAGCTGAAGTGCTCTTTGGCTATCGGCGCGAGGATCTGATTGGACAGTCAATAGTTCCCCTCGTCCCTATTGAGTTGAAGGCCATTGAAAATGGCGCTTCCGAAATCCTGGTCACGAGCTTCCGGCGTGACGGAACGGATTTCCTTGCCGAAATTTCTTTCTCGAAAATCACGAACCACTCCAGTCCAATCGTTACGGCAACCGTTCGTGACGTATCGGTTAGAAGTGAAGTCGAAGCCGAGCGGATGCGAGTTAAGTCCGAAGCAGAACGAGTGCGACTGGAGGCCGCTGCCGCCCTCGTCACCGCCAAGGATGAGAAGGCCGTCGCCGAACACGTGCGACTGGAGGCCGCCGCCGCCCTGGTCACCGCCGAGGATGAGAAGGCCGTCGCCGAACACGTGCGACTCGAGGCCGCCGCCGCCCTCGTGACCGCTGAGGATGAGAAGGCCGTCGCCGAACACGTGCGACTCGAGGCGGAAGTTCAACGGGTCAAAGCCGAAGGCGAGAAGGCGGTCGCCGAGCGGGTGCGACTCGAGGCCGAGGTCCAATTAGTCAAGGCCGAAGGGGAAAAAGCGGTCGCCGAACGGGTGCGTCTCGAGGCTGAGGTTCAACGGGTAAAGGCCGAGAGCGAGAAAGCCGTTGCCGAGCGGGTGCGTCTCGAGGCCGAGGTCCAGCTCGTAAAGGCCGAAGGCGAGAAAACCGAAGCCGAACGAGTCCGCTTGGCGGCCGAGGTCGTGCTCGAGCGACTCGAAAGTCAGCTCCATCAGTCACAGCGCATGGAGAGCCTCGGTCAACTCGCGGGCGGCGTGGCACATGACTTCAACAATCTGCTAGCCGTCATCTTGAACTACGCCTCCTTCGTGAATGAAGAGTTGTCAAGCGCCGTAGTGGACACCGACGGTACGAAGTGGGAGGGATCACTTAACGACGTGAAGCAGATCCAACTCGCCGCCGAACGCGCAAGCGTGCTGACTCACCAACTACTGGCGTTTGCCCGTCGCGAAGTGATTCAGGCCCGTCCGCTCAGTTTCAATGGCGCCGTGCGCAGCATCGAAGAGATACTTCGCCGCACCATCGGTGAACAGATCGAATTGATCATCCATCTAGAGCCCGACCTGGCGATGGTGGTCGCCGACCCGGGGCACATCGAACAGATAATCCTCAATCTGGCGATCAACGCCCGCGACGCGATGCCAACGGGGGGCACCCTGACGATCGACACGTCATCGCGAGAGATCGATGATTTGGAGTGGTCGATTTTCGGCGCACCGGCCGGTTCGTACGTCTGCGTTCGTATCAGTGACAATGGCACCGGTATGTCAGAAGAAGTGATCGACCGCGCCTTCGAGCCATTTTTTACGACCAAGCCTCGAGGCGAGGGCTCGGGACTCGGACTCGCCACTGTCTACGGCATCGTCCTGCAGACCGGAGGATTCACCAGGATTTACTCCGACGAAGGGGTGGGAACGACAATTACGGTCCTACTCCCAATCGATCCGAACCACGTAAAACCGAGCGAACACGAACAATCGGCCGGCAAAGTGACGCCACCGATAGGGACCGAGACCGTGCTCGTTGTCGACGATGAAGCGGGACTGCGCGAAGTGACGCGGCGCATTCTTACCCGCGGCGGATACTCGGTGATAACTGCGTCCAGCGGCGCCGAAGCGCTGGAGTTGGCGGCGTCACATGAAGGACCAATCGACTTGCTGCTGACCGATGTCGTCATGCCGAACATGCAGGGCCCGTCGGTCGCCAATGAATTGAAAAAAATCATTCCGGGTCTACGGGTCCTCTTCATGTCGGGACACGCCCAACCGGTGCTTGAAGCCGAAGCCGTCCTGGGCACCGAATTCCAATTCGTTGAGAAGCCCTTCGATCAGAAGATGCTGCTGGAAAACGTGCGTTTGGCGCTCGACGCCAAAATTAAGACGCTGAAACACGACAGTTGAGAACGTCGATCGGTAGATACCGGCGCGAGTATGAGGTAGTGCAGACCACAATCGGCACAGGCTGATTTCAGGACGTTAGCTATCGGTCATCCCACCGCCGCGCAGCGCGGGAAGCGCCGTCGCGCGCATCCTCCTCAGGACTCGATGTGATATTGAGCGGGCGTCAGGGTGCACCCCACCGTTCGCCTCCGCCGTCATCTGCCATTTCTCAGCGCGCTTCTCGAATGTCGCGTCGTCACTGAGTTGCAAACAGTCGATGCGATCAGTCTCAATGTTGACCGTGATCGTGTCTCCATCTTCGACCAGTGCGATTGGGCCCCCCAGAAATGCCTCTGGAGCAACATGGCCTACGACGATTCCAACGGAGCCGCCCGAGAACCGAGCATCGGTCATTAGGCCAATGGTGATGCCCTTTTGGCGACAGAGAGTGGTGATCTTCGACGTGGGTTCAAGCATTTCGGGCATCCCCGGAGCGCCGCGGGGACCTTCGTATCGAATCACCACCATGTCGCCGTCCTGAAATTCTTCCGGTCGCTGATCCAGAGCCTGCGTCAATGAGCGTTCGCTATTGAACACTCTCGCGCGGCCGATAAAGACATCATCGGAGATTCCACCTTCGACGCCAGCGAGTTTCAAGATCGCTCCGCCATCGGGCGCCAGATTGCCCGCGAGAAGACGAAGTCCACCAGTTTCCTTGAAGGGTCGAGCAACGGAGTAGATGACGTCGTGATCCGGTAACGGCGGCGCGAGTCGTTCGATCTGGTCTGCGAGCGTCTCGCCGGTGCACGTCATTGGAGTGCCGTCGAGGAATCCGGCATCGAGAAGGTCTTTGACAATTACCGGAATTCCACCCTTTGCCTCAATGTCTGGCATTGAGTAGAAGCCAAAGGGCCTCATGTTGACCAGAACCGGAAGCCGACGCGAAAGATCGTTGAATTCGGCCTGGCTGAGTACCTCACTCCAAAGATCGATTCCCGCAGCGCGCGCAATCTCGACGCTGTGCAGCATCACGTTGGTCGAGCCCCCCATTGCGGCAGTGACCGTCAGGGCGTTGCGAAGGGACGCCGGAGTGACAATGTCTCGAGGACGAATATTCGACGCTGTCATCGTAACGAGGCAGTCAGCGAGTTGACTTGGGAATTCGGAGATTCGGCGCGGATCGTCCGAGGCCGGTGACACCATATGTAGTGGCTCAAGCCCCAGCACGGCGATGAAGGTCTGCATCGTGTTGTACGTAAACATCCCGCCGCAACTCCCCTGGCCGGGACAGGCGTTGAGAGCAACCTTCATACGGACCTCGGCGTCCGGATCCGAAGCCGCCTGAAAGGCTGTGACGAGATCGATCCGCTCTCCAGAGTCGGGGTCGCTTCCCGGCCTAATTGAACCATCGGAAAGAATCACTGACGGTACATTGTGTTCGAGCAGCGCTGCCACGGTGCCCACCGGAGGTTTGTCACACGCCACGACTGCAATAAGGCCAGCAACACCATTGGCGGCGAGGTGCGTGGCGGACACGTCGTTTACGAGTTCTCGACCAATCAACGAATATCGCATTTCCGGCGTGCCGTTGAGCTGGCCGTCCGATACGCCCAAGGTGAAGGCGGGAGCGATCAGTCGCACGGGAAGCTTGTCTTTAGAGATGCGCTGGGACAAAGCGGTGTGAACTGCCGCGACTTTCTGTTGGACGCCCAAGTAGCACTGACTGTCGCCAAGGTTCCCAAGCACGCCCCAGACCGGGTCATGAATCTTCGCGACATCTTCGCCGAGGAACACAGCGGTCCCGACCCTCTGGACGTCGCGCCCGGGATTATTCGAATTTAGGTTTCTCATCTCGCTCAAATCGGATTCATCGGCGGCGACTTCCTCGCCGCCAGGTTCCCAACATGTTAGGACCTTGGTTTCGCGATCGAAAATTTCAACTCGGACGGAGTCGATCAAAGGTCACGCGATGTTGTGATGTTCGATGGCCGCTAGGGACCCAGAGGTCCTACGACACTTTTATGTCGCGGCGCCGGCAACGCGCCCGGTCGCCTCGGCGTCGTCGCTCGTCAGTTTGGTTACGGTCAATGCCGTTATCTAACCCGATGGAACCGGGGTCGCCATCAGTGCTTCAGTTCGCCCGAAGGCTCCTCTTGAATCCATCGCGCGGCGTAGCGCTCGGCCCAGCTTCGACTGACCCAGCCCTTAAAGATCGAACGCAACGCGTCGCGGTGGGTGAGGGCCATGACGATATGACCAATGACCACGAAAAAAACTGCCCAGGCAAAAACGTCATGGACGAAGGTCGCCCCCGATCGCCACGGCACGGGAAAGATCCGGAACCACTGCAACATTGCCCCGGTGACGAGCATCACGAGAATCGACACACCCACGAAGATCGCGTTGAGCTTTTGGCCGGGGTTGAACTTGTCGGCCTCGAGCGTCGACTTGCCGAGCGTTCGCATCCAATGAATCTCCTCGCGGGTCCAGTAGTTGATTCGTCGCACGTCGTGACGCATCGCTCTGCCCCATGGTCCGATCAACGAAATGATGATCGGTAACGGTAGGGCGAGACCGCTCCATAGGTGGATCATTTCAATCAAGTGCCGTGGGAACACGACGCCGAAGAACGAACCAAAGTAGAGCGGGATCGCGGTAAACATCAAGGAGAAGAAGAGCAGCGCGTTCGCCCAGTGCGCGCCGCGCTGCACTCGGTCGAAACGCAACACTCGAAGTGACTTTGCAGGGGCCTGCGTGAGAGACATCTCAGGTCAGCCCGGGGTCAGGATTGTTCGGGCCGGTCGTACCGTCGAGCCAGCCGTTCACCGGGTAGCCATTCTGCTCCCAGAAACCTGGTTCGACGACGTCGACTACCCGAATTCCCGAGAGCCACTTCAGAGACTTGTAACCGAACATCGGCGCGACGTAGAGGCGCACCGGGCCGCCGTGTTCGATCGTGACCGGAGCACCGAGCATCGAATACGCCACGATCACGTCGGGTAAATGAGCCTGATCGAGGCTGAGGCTCTCGGTGTCGGCGTGATCGTAGGAGTCGAAACTTATCGCGACGGCACCCGACTGAACTCCTACGCGGTCCAAGATCTCGGACAGTTTGACGCCCTCCCAGTGAACGTCGGGAACTCGCCATCCCGTCACGCACTGAAAGGCCTTCGTAAACGAGGTCTTCGGCATTGACTGAAGGTCGGCCAAGGTGAAGGTCGTGGGGTGCTCCACGAGACCGCTCACCTTCAAGCGATACTTATCCCTGGTGATCTTCGGATAATTGCCGGTGATCGAGTAAATGCGAAAGCGATCGCCGCCCGGCAACAATCCCCCGAGACCCGAACCGAACGCGTCACCAAGGAAATTTTGGACGCTGTTGCCAAACGCCACGCCCAGTGCACCAAGGGCCACGATGCCGAGGAACACTCGTCGTCCAACGTTGACCGTGATTTGCGGTTCGCGTGGCGCATCGGGTTGAGACTCAATCGTCATGGCCGTCGCTCGATTCTGATCTGCCATTCTCCAGACGAGACGAATCGATCGCACGTCGCGCGTGAGGAAGTCCGTTCAGTCTTACTCGTCCAGGCAACGAATACCCGTCAGATGAACGACCCAACGCGAACTCGACGTTTAGCCCGACCATTCGATTCCTCCCTGAGTCATCACGAACAAAGGAATCCGCTTGACCCGTGACGACGCGTCCGTCACGGGCTGCACGGCACGACGTCATACGTCGAGTTTTGTTCCCGCTATCGTCATCCCCTTCAACGTACCGGTGACCGTGACCAACGCGCCCACCTTGATGTTCTTCGCGGTACCCATTGTGAAATGGGTCATGGCGTCCCAATGCACGACGTACGTCTTTGATCCTGACCCAAAGCTGAACGAGCTCGTCGTACCCATCTTGGCGTTGATCTTCGAGATCGTTCCGTGCCACGAGTGCTGCATGGTCGTGTGCGCGTGCTCAGCCGCCCCGGCGGGACCACTTGCGAGCGTGACCCCAAGTCCCAATGACCCAAGGACGAGTGCGGCGGGCAACACGAGGGCGATAAATATTCTCTTCATCGGCTGGTTCCTTCCTGCGCGTACGCAGTGATGTCGGCACTTCGGACGACCCCGTCCACCATTACCGTCTTGCGCGAGGAGATTGCGTTACAGACATTGTGGCTGAGCCGACAACGCCGGTAACTCTCTTGATTTCTTTCAAGTTTGATCTCGCGAAGGACGTATCGACGCGCCACGACATCGGTGTCTTCGACCCGGCCACCACTTCGACGGCTTCCGTTAACTGCGAGTTAGGAGCCAGTCAACCACTCAGCGACCGAAGGGCGCCAAGTACACTTCAGTGCCGTAAGAGCAACGCGCGAACGCCAGGCAACTGGAACACCCTGCGGGACCGAATTGGCTGTTGGCGTTCAATTGAGTGGAGGGATGAACATCATGGAACGTGAGTTCTCCCACATCAGCGCCATGGGGAAATTGCGGATGGTGGACGTCACTAGCAAGCGCGTGACGCGACGAACCGCAATGGCTCACTGTCTCGTTGTTACGTCGGTGGACATTGGCGAACTCGAAGCTCGAGATGACGGGATCGACCCCGTTCTTTGTGCGCGCATCGCGGGCGTGTCAGCGGCGAAGAGAACGGCCGAACTCATCCCACTGTGCCACACTCTTAATCTGAACGATGTGGACGTCGAGTTGAACCGACGAGACCGTGGTATCGAAGTGACCGCGACGGTCACCGCCACCCAGCGCACGGGCGTTGAGATGGAAGCACTGACCGCGTGCGCGTTCGCGGCGCTCTGTATTGTGGACTCTCTGCGAAAAAACGACCCGACTGCGCGGATCGATGGGCTCGAGGTATTGAAGAAAGAGGGCGGAAAGTCCGGCAAGTGGGGACGCCTCGTGGAAGACGCCAATAAGAAGCCGCCTCGCTAACGCAGCAACGGAACGTCGTACGACATGCGACGTGCTGCGTGGTGCCCCGGAAGTTTCAACGAGCGACTATTAAGGTGATTATCCGTGGAGCACGTCGCGATCCAGAACCTTTCCTTTGGGCACCCGTACCGGGAGTGCGCATGACGACCATCGACGGCGACGCTCCAACGCCCGTCTTCGTCTCGGTGCGGCCACACGTACGCGAGAGTGCGACCGGTGCATCCGATGAGAAGGCCGAACGACTCGCCATGCCCGAGAGTGGCCCGTTGGTCGACCGTTACGGTCGAATCCACAACGACCTTCGCATATCGGTCACCGACCGTTGCAACCTCCGCTGTGTGTACTGCATGCCCGAAGTGGGCATGACGTTTCAGCCCCGTGACGCACTCCTGACGTTTGATGAAATGATCCGAGTCGCGCGAGTCGCGCGCGAACTTGGCATCACCGCCATACGCCTTACCGGCGGCGAACCGCTCGTTCGAAAGAATCTGCCCTCACTCGTCCAACGACTATCGGCGCTCGGTTTCGATGATCTGGCCCTCACCACGAACGCCATGTTGCTCACGCCAATGGTGACGTCGCTCAAGGACGCCGGACTTAAGCGAGTCAACATCAGCTGCGACTCGTTGAAACCCGATCGATTCAATTCGATTCGTCGCCGGGGCGATCTCCAGACGGTCATCGAGGCGATGGCCGCCGTCGAGGCGGCGGGACTCACGCCGCTGAAATTAAACGTGGTGATATTGCGCGGGCAAAACGACGACGAGATATTGGACTTTGCCGCGTTCGCACGCGAGACGGGTCGCGTCGTTCGCTTCATCGAATTCATGCCCCTCGACGCGCAGGGTAAGTGGGACAATTCCCAACTCGTGTCGGGGAGAGAGATCTTCGAACTTATCTCGGCGCGTTGGCCGCTGGAGGCTATCGGCAACCACAACTCGGCGCCCGCGGAACGATTCGCGTTCGTCGATGGCCAAGGAGAGATTGGGCTCATCTCGAGTGTCACGCAACCCTTCTGCGGCACATGCAATCGACTGCGACTCACGGCCGACGGAGCGATTCGAAACTGCTTGTTCTCTGACGACGAACATTCGCTACGAGATCTGATACGCGATGGGGCGGACGACGACGTGATCGCGCTCGCTCTTCGAAGGGCCGTGTGGGAAAAATACCCCGGACACGCGATCAACGAGCCCGGGTTCTTAAGCCCCACTCGATCGATGTCCATGATTGGTGGATGAGTTGTCGCGCTGCACGAAGCCTGTACCGTGCGCTCTACATCGAAGTCATTCCCTAGCGACGACTGGGATCTGGAACTACCGCATGGGTAGTCTTTGACCATGGCGACGTACCGCACCGCACAAGCGGCTGAGTTGCTCGGCGTGAGCACTGACACGATACGGCGCTGGGCCGAATCGGGACGCCTGACCTCAACCGTCGCCGAGGACGGCCGTCGCTATTTCGACGGTGAGGACATTGCCGAGGTCGCGATCAGTTCGTCGGCGAGCGCGAAGCCCAAGAGTCCGCGGGCGCAGTCAACGCGTAATCGCTTCGTCGGCATCGTCACCAAGGTCGTGAAGGACAAGGTTGTCGCGCAGATCGAGATTCAAGCCGGTCCCCACCGATTTGTCTCGCTCATCACCCGTGAAGCCGCTGACGAACTCGAGCTCGCCCCCGGTGTGGTCGTCGACGCCGTGATCAAGGCCACGAGTGTGAGTGTCGAGATTCCCGAGAGGTTTTAGGATTTATCATCTTGGGATGACGAGAGACTGGGTCGACTAGCGCGTCGCTCCGTGGTTACGGGCCTGTCCAGTGCGGTCACTTGACGCCTCCCACAGTGATACCGCGGCCCGGTCAAGTGCAATCTGACACCGTGCGCCGACCTCGACGTCGAGCGCAACCCAACTCCGCGCCAGCACTTCCACGCCGTCGGCGATAGTGACGAAGACGTCGTAGGCGGAACCCATATCGGCCACGTCGACGACGGTGCCCAGTAACGCATCTTCGCCATCCTTTGGAGTGTTATTGAGCATCGGTGACACGAACACTCGCTCGGGCGCAATACTCCACCACACCTTCGTGCCCACTCCGATCTCGGTGAGGGGAATTCGCAACAGTGCACCGCCAACGTCAATCGCGCTCGGCGAGTGCACGGTGCCGATGTTCATATTCTCGACCCCGAGCAGCTTCGCGACCTCCGCCGACACCGGTCGAGAGAAGACGGATCGGCTGGTGCCCGACTGCAATACCGTGCCTTCGGCAAGAACGATCAATTCATCGGACAAGAACGCGGCCTCTTCGGGGTCGTGCGTTACGAGAACGGTTGCGAGACCGGTCTCTCGTTGGAGACGGCGAAGCTCTCGACGCAGTTCAAGTCGTACCGGTACGTCTAGGGCTGAGAACGGCTCGTCGAGCAACAGCACTTTGGGCGAGGAGCAGAGCACCTGGGCCAGACCCACTCGTTGACGCTGGCCCCCGGACAGATCTGCGGGGAGTCGGTCTTCGAGTCCTTGAAGACGGAGGTGCTCGATCCAGTAGGCGCTGAGTTCCGGCGTGGCGCCGGCGAACGTCATGTGGCGCCACACCGACATTCGCGGGTACAGCGAGAAACCCTGGGCGACGTAGCCCACGCCACGGCGCTCGACGGGTACGTGTTGCATCAGTTCATCGCCGTACCAGACGGGTCCCGGGCTCGCTCCATTGAGTCCAGCGAGACAGCGCAACAATGCAGTCTTCCCCGAACCCGAGGGTCCAAGAATCCCCAGGTGCGCGGTTGGCGACTCGTGGGCGAGGGCGAGGTGGAAAGTTCCCAGATGATGATCGACGTCAAAGCGGACGGGCCGCGGCAACACCCTCTCGGGCGCGCTGGGCTTGGGTGTACTCGAGCGTCGAGTCGCCGGTTTGGTAATTCGAGCGCGACTGAGCAACACGACGACGACCGCGACTCCGAGCGCCAGCGCCGTCGGAGCCAACGTCGTAGGCAGACCCCGACCACTGAATTGGTTTTCCGTGTAGATCGGCAACGACGCGGGGTTGTACGCCAGGATCACGACAGCGCCGTACTCGCCGAAAGCGCGAAGCCACGTCAGCAACATTCCCGCGCGGATCCCGTGGCCCGCCGAGGGCACCGCGACGCGCAAGAAGCGTGACGCGTCGGCGTGTCCGAGCGTCGCGGCGACGTCGAGCATTCCCTTATCGAGCGAGGCGAAGGCGGCACGGGCCGCGACGATCAAAAATGGCGACGACACGAAGGACATCGCAATGACGACACCAACCAACGAATCTGTCAGATGCTCACCGAAGAGTTGGCCCAAGAAGGTGTACGGGCCAATGAGATAGACCAACACGATGCCACTCATGAGGGGGGGCAACGCCAAGGGGATTTGCACGATGATGCCCACGATCGTCGAGATCGGACCCGACGAACGCGCGAGGAGGTACGCGAGCGGCACGCCGAGGACCGTGACTATCGCCAAAGAAACTGTGGCGCAACTCACCGAAACCCACAGTGCCGGGAAGAGGCCGGGCACCTGAAAGCCACGTTGTGGCGAGGTGACGAGTCGAACGACGAAGGCGGCGAGCGGATACCCAAGGTAGACGACGAGCAGTCCGCCCAGCCAAAAGAGGGGGCTTCTCGGCGCCCTCGGTAACGTCACGACGTCGTCGTCGTCGCGAAGGTTGTCGTCGTGGTACTCGCCGCGGCCGACGCCTTCGTCACCACCGGCGGCACGAGAGGCGTCACTCCGTACTTCTTCAGAATCGATCGACCATCGGCGCTGAACAAGAATTTTACGAACGCCTTCGCGGCAGCTTCGTGGGGCGCCCGGTTTAGGATCGCCACCGTGTACTGGGCGGCCAGGTCAGTCCCCGTGAGCGGAACGGATTTGAGGTGGGCCGCCGACGCTTCGACGCCGTAGAAGAATCCAGCGTCGAGTTGGCCCGCTTGGAGATCACCCACCAGTGCGGTCTCTTCAAAGACGTTTGACGTCGACGTGGCGAGGCCGTTCAGAGCCGGAATATCGTGCGTCAACGCGACGCCTTCGAGTGCATCGACGGCGAGCACGCCTTTGGGGTCCGTCACGGGATCGGTACGACCCAGTAAGAAACCTGGCAGATCGACGACGTCGTACCACGGCTTCGTTAAGAGGTCCTTCGCGAATTTTGATTTCGGGTAGTAGCCGAGCACGAGTGGGGACAATCCGAACTCGCTATACGACGACACCCAGTTGCCATTGCTCGCGCCCTCGAGTGAGGTGTTCACAGTGGGCGAGGCACTTATGAAGACGTCGCCCGCCAACGTCTTCCCCGAAATCTCACTCGCGAGTGCCGAAGAGCCGGCCGAATAACCGCTCACGGTGTAGCCCGTCGCCTCGTGGAAGGCCGGACCCAAGTGTTGTTCCATGAGATCGAGGAACGATCCGGCGTAGAGAACGTCGACGGCGCCGGCCGATTTTTTTTGGTTTGCGGCGCTCGAGGACGCACTCGCGAGTGGCACGACGAGACCCACCCCAATGAATGACGTGATGAGAAGTCGCTCGATGACTTTGTGACCAAAAATGACTCTGTGAAGAGCTGAATTGAGTGACATGTTCGTGGCCCCTAAGAAGTTGCATTTACAGTACTAGTGCGACCCGTGCGGCGTAAACAGGGTTGCGCAAGGCCCGTTTCACCGTACATGCGCCTGTGGAATTCTCGCGCCGCGCCGCCGAGTGGACCATCGCTGAATCGCCCTCGCGCTTCGCAACGAGAACGACTCAGAACCATCTCGAGTCGACAATAGGATGTGGCGAATGTCGTCAGCTCCAACCTCTGACTGGATTTCGATCACGGAGAACCCGCTCTCGCCTGACGAACTCTCCAACTGGGTGATTCGTCCCAACTGTGGGGCCGTCGTGACGTTCTCGGGCATCGTTCGGGATCATTCAAGTACCCGAGAGAACGTGATCGCGCTCGAGTACGAAACCAACTCCGAATTGGCGGAGCAGCGTCTACGCGACGTCGTCGACGAGGCGCGTGCGCGCTGGCCGGCGCTCGAGCGCGTCGCCATCCACCACCGAATTGGCCGAGTCGAACTCTCGGTGTCGACGGTGGTGGTCGCGGTATCGGCACCGCACCGCGACGCGGCTTTCGCGGCTGCTCAGTTCTGCATCGACGCGCTGAAGGCGAGCGTACCGATGTGGAAACGAGAACTTTGGGAGGGCGGATCGGCCTGGAGTGACGAGACCTCGCCAATCGGCAACGCTCGCGATCAATGAAGGTCCCTCCACGCCCCTTGTACTGCACGAGGGCCGAACGATGATCTCCTACGAAGAAGCGCGCCAATTCGTTCTCCAGGATCTGCGCGCGCTCCCGGCGAAGGAAATCGAACTCAACGACGCGCTCGGATTGGTGACGGCGGGCACCGTACGCGCACGCGAGCCTTCGCCACGTTTCGCGAATTCGGCGATGGACGGCTTCGCTCTGCGAGCCCAGGACACCGCCGACAGCGCGAGAAGTCTCGTGATCGTGGACACGATCTTCGCCGGTGACCAAGCCACCCTGACGGTGAAGTCGGGTGAGGCGGCTCGCATCATGACGGGCGCGCCACTACCCGACGGCGCCGACAGCGTCTGCATGCGAGAAGAGGCCACGGTCGATCCCGAAGGCAAGACCGTCCTGATTCAAAGGACGGTCCAGCCCGGGGAGTTCGTGCGCCTCGTCGGCGAGGACGTCACGGTGGGCCAAGAACTCGTCGGCATCGGCAGCGTGATCGGGCCGGCGTTACTGGGCGTGCTCGCGAGTCAAGGAATCGAAACGGTCTTCGCGCACCCGCGACCGCGCGTTGGCGTGCTCTCGACCGGGAACGAACTCTCCGATTCGAGGGACGACCTCGGAGACGGGAAGATCCGCGACGCCAATCGCCCCACTCTTTTGGCCTCACTCGCCCGCTCCGGATTCACCCCCGTTGATCTCGGCATCGCTGGCGACACGCCCGACGCCATCGCCCAAGCCCTCGAACGTGGCTTGCGTTCGTGCGACGCGATTGTCTCCACTGGGGGCGTCAGTGTCGGCGACGCCGACTTCGTCAAATCAGTGCTCGCGGATCTCGTGGGTGACAGTGCGAGCTCGATGCAAGTGGCAATCAGACCCGGCAAGCCCTTCGCATTCGCCGTCGACCCGTCGTCGGGCACGCCCTTCTTTGGCCTCGCGGGCAATCCAGTGTCGACCCTCGTCGGCTTCGAACTATTCGTACGCCCGGCTCTTCGCCTCCTCTCCGGACGAAGTGAACTGGACCGTCCGACCGCGCCGATGATCCTCGACTGTCCCCTCCCACGGCGACGTGACGGCAAACTCAATCTCGTTCACGTGAGCGCTCGACTAGAAGGCGACGGGCGACTCCACGTGAAGAGCGTCGCTCGACAAGGCTCTCACCTGCTCAACGCCATCGCGGAGGCCAACGCCATCGCCATGGTTCCCGACGGCGATGGCCTCGACGCCGGACAAGAAGTAACCGCGATGATCATCGACACCGAACGATTGAACGGTTCGTGACGTGGCAAAACTGATTCTGCTCGGTCCCGCACACGACGCGGCCGGGCGGCGCGAAGACCATTTCGATGGCGTGACGCTGGACGATGTCCTTAAGGAGGCCGTCATTCGATACGGCGCGGATTTCGGCACTCTTCTCGAAGTCAGCCAGGTTTGGCTCAACGGCGAGCCGGCCGCGCCAGCGACCCGCCTCGAATCTCACGACGAAATTATGGTGCTGCCACCGGTTTCGGGAGGATGAGGCGAGGCCTCTCCTTGGAGTAGTTCGAGCGCGTGCGGCAGAACGTCCAGAATTGCGTCGAGACACTCAATCGCACCCTTGGGTGAACCGGGACAGTTCACGATCACGCTTCGTGCGGACGTACCGGCTCTCGCACGTGAAAGACGTCCGAGCGGATTGATGAGGCGCATGGCTTCACTCAGTCCGGGTGCTTCACGGTCGAGTACCCGCAAGGTGGCCTCGGGAGTGAGATCTCGAGGGGAGAACCCCGTTCCCCCCGAGGTAACGATGACGCCCACGAATCCTTCGACCTGTGCGCGAAGGGCACCTTCGACCGACGCCACGCCGTCGCTCACGATCTTCAGCTCGACGACATCGAACCCGGCCTCAGCGAGTCGCGCCCGCAGTAGTGGCCCCGCCAAATCGGCACGAGTTCCGGCCGCCGCAGAATCCGAGACGATCAGGACCTTGGCCGCGAGTTCCATTCCATCGAGCGTAGGGGATTGTGATTTGATGTGACGTCTCTCCGCGTGAATGCCCCTGTCGTGATGGACCCATGAGCGCACGGCGAATACGAACGCCTCAGCCGCCCGCCATCGCCCCAATCACGAAGAACGGCTCGACGCCTGAGACCACGGCATCGGGGAGCGGCGCCTCGGGATCGTCGTGAGAGATGTCCTCTTCGCAGGCAAAGAAGCGGATGAAGGGGCGACGTTTCTTGGTGGTCGGGTCACGAATCGTTCCCAGCAACACCGGGTAGCGATTTTCGAGGGCGTCGACGACCGAACGCTGGCTGGCGACGCCAGCAACGTCGAGTTCGATCTCGCGAGTGGCATTGACGAGGGTCTTCAAATGTGCTGGTAAGACGACCCGAATCATGCCAGCGTCTGGACCTCGACCGACAAGACCGCGGGCAGGTCACGAACGATTGCCTCCCAGCTGTCACCTTCGTCGTTCGACGCGTAGACCTGACCGCCCGTCGTGCCGAAGTACAGGCCGCATCGATCGAGTGAGTCCACGCTCATCGCGTCGCGCAGCACGTCGACGTAACAGTTGCTTTGCGGCAGGCCCTTCGTGAGCGGCTCCCACTCATTGCCACCGCTTCGACTGCGGTACACCCGAAGCTGACCGTCAAGCGGGTAGTGCTCGGAGTCGCTCTTGATCGGCACCACGTACACCGTCTCGGGTTCGTGGGCGTGAACGTCAATCGCGAATCCAAAGTCCGTCGGCAGATTGCCGCTGATCTCAACCCACGAATCGCCGGCATTGTCCGTTCGCATCACGTCCCAGTGCTTCTGCATGAACAACGTGTCGGGCTTCGAAGGGTGCATCGTGATGTGGTGAACGCAGTGCCCGACTTCGGCGTCCCCGTCGGGAATCCCCTCCGAGTGAAGACCTTTATTGATCGGTCGCCAACTCTTGCCCCCGTCGTCGGTGCGAAAGGCGCCCGCCGACGAAATGGCCACGAAGATGCGCTCCGGGTCCTTCGGGCTCACGATGATCGAGTGCAAGCACATCCCTCCCGCACCGGGCTGCCACGATGCACCAGAGTCTTGTTTGCGCAAGCCCGATAGTTCGCTCCAATTCTCACCACCGTCGGTCGATTGGAAGAGCGCGGCGTCTTCGACGCCGGCCAACACCGCGTCGGGGTCGCTCAGCGACGGTTCGAGGTGCCACACCCTCGCGAACTCCCACGGGTGAGGTGTGCCGTCGTACCACTGGTGCGTGCCGGGCACGCCGTCGTAGTTGAACTGGTTGCCAACGGGCTCCCACGTCTCGCCGCCGTCGTTCGAGCGTTGGATGAGTTGGCCGAACCAGCCCGTTCCCTGGGAAGCGTAGATACGATTCGGATCGACGGGTGAACCCTTGAGGTGGTACATCTCCCAGCCCCCGAAGAACGGGCCACTGACGTCCCAGTTCTTGCGCAGGCCATCTGAGCGTAATACGAAGGCACCTTTTCTTGTTCCTACCAGCACTCGCACGCCACTCATAAACACTCCCCTCGCGCTGGGTGACCGATCCTCGTTTCGTCAAACAGTAGTGCTCGCAGCGCGCTCCGGTCCAACATTCTTCCTCTTCTCGCGCCGTTTTTCAGCCCGAAGGTTCAACCCCCAGAGAGCGAGTGCCAGACAATCCCACCCGACGAACCATGATGCTTCTCTAGGCGCCCGACACGACGTCTCGTCTCGTGATTCGACTCATTCGCCGGGTCGTCGCGGCGCTGTTGACGTGAGGTTCGTCGCTTCGCGCTTTCCCGCTCTCGGACGTCGTCGCTCTTCGTCCAGAGCGAATTAGATCATCACTTTTTGGCGCCGGCGCGAGCACTCGAGAAGGGCTTGCTGGTCGATCCCCTGGGACGCGAACGCAACGTCTCGCTGCCTCTCGGATCATTTCATTCCTTTGAAAGGGATCCGAATGACAGCGAGACGTATTTAGAGTACTTGCTGACTCGTCGAGCGTCATGGTGGAGTTCGTAGCGCTCGCCCCACAAAGTCCCTCGCATTTCGAGGCGATGAAAAGCTCGAACCTCGGCGCGTCGTTCATCAGTTCGTAAGGTTCGTCGCTGTATGTTCAAGTCAAATCGATGACGAGGTCGCGAAACGTGCGTTCGATGAGTGGTTTCGTGTCGATACGCAGGCGAAAGTACTTTCGTCCCGCTCATTCAGTGAAGGCACACGAGTAGCGTTGGCAGTCGTGACAACGTCTCTCACGCAGAGGAGACGACCGCTGCCCGCGCTCGTCTCCGCGATGCGACCCACCCAGTGGGTGAAAAATGGACTGCTGGCCGTCGCCCCGGCGGCGGCGCACAGTTTGACTCACGCCGACGTTCTCTGGCGCACCGCGACCGCATTCGTCGCGTTCTGCTGCATGGCTTCGGCGATCTATTTGATCAACGATGTACGAGACGTTGAGGCGGACCGCCTTCATCCAACCAAACATTTGCGTGCGATCGCTTCAGGAGAACTGTCAATTCGATTGGCCTTGACCTGCGCCGCCGTGCTCGTCATTGTCGCCTTCGCCTTACCCTTCGTGCTGTCGCGCTGTCAAGGGTTACTACTAATCCTCGGACTTTATTTTGTGATCTCGATTTGTTACTCCCTATGGTTGAAGAACCTCGCGATCATCGAGTTGGGTGTCGTGGCCAGCGGCTTCTTCCTTCGCGCCTACGGCGGCGCGGTCACGTCGCACATCACTGTCTCAACGTGGTTCCTCGTCGTTATCTCCTTTGGCGCACTTTTCCTGGTGGTGGGGAAACGGACCAGCGAGATGAAGAAGGTTGGCGTGAAGGCCACTCGCCCGGTACTGGCTGAGTACACGTTGGAGTTCCTGCGCTCCGCGCTCACACTCAGCGCCACCGTGGTCGTTACCGGTTACTGCCTGTGGGCGTTCGACACGTCGTCGACCGGCCTCTCTTCGACCTACAACGACTTCGTGCCGATTCGTTTGACCGTCGTCCCGGTCGTCTTCGCCGTCCTCTTCATCATGCGCTCCGCGGACGCCGGCGACAGCGCCGCCCCGGAAGATCTGCTCCTGCACAACCGCACGGTCCAGGCGCTCGCCCTCATCTGGGTCGCGCTCTTGGCGTGGGGAGTCTACGGATGAGTCGCGTCACGCTTTGCGGTTGGGGTCGTACGTCGCCCAGCGTCGCCACTTTGGACGACGTGTCGAGCGAATCGGAGATTGCCATCGCATTGGCTTCGTCGCGAGCCATCATCGCGCGGGGCCTCGGGCGCAGCTACGGTGACGCCGCCCAGGTGAGCGGCGGCACGGTACTGCGAAGTCGCATCGGTGACATAGGACCAATCGATGACCAAGGAGTGGTACTCGTTGGTGCGGGTGCGTCACTCGACGAACTACTTAGCGAGAGCATCCCCCAGGGATGGTTCCTTCCGGTGACGCCGGGTACTCGCCAGGTGACCATCGGCGGTGCGATTGCCGCCGACGTACACGGGAAGAATCATCACGTCGACGGCTCGTTCGCGCGTCACGTCATCGAGATGCGCATCGTGACACCCGGCGGCGGCGCCACGGTCTCGCCGAGTGTCGACCCGGAACTGTTCTGGGCGACCATGGGCGGAATGGGCTTGACCGGCGTCATCACCGCTGTGACGCTCAAACTGCTCCGGATCGAAACCGATCAGGTACTCGTGGACACGCAGCGGTTCCCCAATCTCGATGAGGTCATGAGCGAGATGACGCACGGTGATGAGAACTTTCGCTATTCAGTTGCCTGGGTCGACTGCATGACGCGCGGCGCGCACTTGGGGCGCTCGATACTGACCCGCGGTGAACACGCGCGCTCAAACGACGTCGAATCTCCTTCACTCCTCGCACCCGCACCGGCGAGGCTCAAGGTTCCTTTCGACGCACCGAACGGCCTCCTCAATCCGCTCACCATTAGGGCCTTTAACGAGGCCTGGTTCCGGTCGTCACCGAGATTGCAGCTCGCCAAACCCGAGTCGATCTCCTCATTTTTCCATCCCCTCGACGGGGTTCGCGACTGGAACCGCCTGTACGGTCGCCGCGGATTCGTCCAGTACCAGTTCTGCGTGCCCGAAGGTTCCAGCGACACCGTGCGCCGAGCAATCGAACACCTCTCATCTTCGGGCGTCGCCAGTTTCCTCGCCGTACTGAAGCGCTTCGGCCCATCGAGTCCGGGGCCGCTCTCGTTCCCGATGCCCGGTTGGACACTGGCGCTCGATTTGCCCATCGGTCCCGCATCGCTACCGCGACTGCTCGACGACCTCGACGAGATGGTCCTCTTGGCGGGCGGGCGGATTTATCTCGCGAAGGACGCCCGATTGAGCCCGGAGAAGATGAGGGCCATGTATCCCCAGCTCGACGCATTCCTTGAGGTCAAGAACCGAGTGGACCCCGAGCACATTGTGACGAGTGACCTCGCACGACGTCTCAACCTCGTGGGAGCGTGACGTGGAGAACGCGTTCGGACAACCGCAGTGCGTGGTCGTGCTCGCCGGGAGTTCCGACATCGCGCGCGCCCTGACCAAGAGGCTCTGCGCCGCGCGCGCCCACACCGTCGTGCTGGCCGGCCGAAACCAAGGACTCCTCGATGAGGCGTCCTCTGAAGCGCTCGACTGCGGCGCCAGCCGAGTCGACACTGTGCTTTTCGACGCCCGAGACCCTTCGGACGCCGAGCGCGCGGTGAACGAGTCGTTCGCGAAGGCCGGTGATCTCGTCGACCTCGTGGTGGTCGCGGTCGGTCTGCTCGGCGATCAGGAGCGGTTCCAGGATGACTCGACCATGGCTGGCGAAATGGCGACCGTGAACTTCACGTGGCCCGTCGCCGCGCTCGCCCAAGCGCGCAACCTCCTGGTGAGCCAAGGCAGCGGGCGCATCCTGGTTCTCTCCTCGGTTGCCGCGGTGCGCGTGCGACGCGCCAAGTATCTCTACGGCGGAGCCAAAGCCGGTCTCGATCGTCTCTGCATCGGCCTGGCTGATTCTCTTGAGGGCACCGGCGTCTCGCTACAACTCGTGCGGCCGGGACACGTTCGTTCCAAGATGACGACCGGGGCCAAGGAACCGCCCTTCGCCACCGGTGTCGACGAGGTCGCGGGTGACATCATGAAGGGGCTCGCCGATCGAACGCCAATCATCTGGAGCCCGCCGATCCTGCGCTACGTCTTCTTCGTGTTGCGACACTTGCCCGGGCCTCTCTGGCGAATGGTGACCGATGCAGCCGACCGCTAGCCAGGGCCGTGGCTCATATGTTCTCCAAAAGCGCTTAGACCCCTGGGACAGTGCGAAAGCAACCGATTCGTACTCGACGAGAATGCATAGCGTGCGCCTCAGCTCAATCCTGAACCCGTCATCGTCTCGGCGACGGTTCGGACGCGGTCATCGGTCCATCACCTCGTGGCCGCCAGTCTCGATGAGAAGCGATCGTTCGACGTGAGAATTCTCGTCGCCGAGGACGACCGCACGCTTCGTGAAGTCCTTCAGCGTGGTCTGCAAGAAGCGGGCTACGTCGTCGACGTCGTCGAGGACGGTGAAGCCGCGACGATCATGCTCAGGGACAACGAATACGAAGTCGCGATCTTGGATTGGCGCATGCCCAAGCGCAGCGGCATCGAGACATTGGCGCTGGTTCGAAAGCTCGGCGTCACGACGCCGATTCTCATCCTGACCGCCCGCGACGCGCCCGTCGATCGAGTTGAGGGGCTCAACGCCGGTGCGGACGATTACTTGGTAAAGCCTTTCGACTTCGGCGAGCTCGTCGCGCGACTGCAGGCCCTACAGCGACGCCCGGCGTTGCGGTTCCACGAGGAGATCCGCTGCGGTGATCTGGAATTTGACGCAGCGACGCGCGAACTACGCGTCGCGGGTAAGGACGTCGAGCTCACGTCGACCGAGCGACTCCTCATCGAGTTGCTGCTGCGCCGGAGCCCCGCCGCCGTATCTCGACGGACGATCGCCAATCAGGTGTGGAGCGATCAGGCCGACGCCGTCGGATCGAACACGATTGAAGTCCATATCGCGAGGATCCGCGCCAAAATCGCCGGGTGCGATGCGAAGATCGAGACCGTACGAGGTTTCGGCTATCGAGTGGTTGCGTCGTGAAGACCGAACGTTCTGACCGCATTCGAGCGGGCAAGGTGGCGGTGGTCGCCACGTTGATTGGCATGGGCAGTTATGTGCTCATCGCGCTCATCTTCAACTTTTCCCTGATCGATCACCTGACGTCGCAGGTGGACGTCCGTTTGAGCCAACGATTGGTTCTGGCGGTAAAGAGCGGTGGCCAACGAGAAGGATCCGTCGCCGGGACTCGCGCGAAAGAGTCCGGCGATCTCGACGACGATGACGTGCCCGTGTTCGTATGGAAGGTCGCTTCGAGCGGCGCGGTCACCGCAATCACCGCCGGCTCGCCGCGCCTCCCTTCGACGACGTGGGTCGCGGGTGACGATTCGATGCGAATCGGCAATTCGACGTTCGAGGTGCGCGCGGTGTCGTTCAAATCGGGGTGGCTCGTAGCGGGAGAGAGCCTGGCCGACGTCGAGCGGGTTCGAGATTCATTGGTCAACGCCGAACTGATCTTCGGCGCCGTGCTCCTCGTCTTGATGTACGGCGCCTCATACGTGGTGGGCATTCGCGCCCTTTCGCCGATCGCCCGGGCACAACGTCGCCAACGTGAGTTCACCGCGGACGCCTCGCACGAGCTGAGGACGCCGCTCAGCGTCATCGAAGCCGAGGTGTCCATCGCCCTAAGCAAAGATCGAGACGCGCAGTCGTATCGATCGGCGCTCGAACGAATCGGGGGTGAAGGCCACCGCCTCCAGCGAATCGTCGAGGACCTCTTGTGGCTCGCGCGTTCCGACGGGGAGCTCAAGCAACACACCGATGAGACCGTCGACCTCGAGGCCATGGCCTTCGCGTGCACGCAGAGGTTCCAGGTCGTCGCCGAGGCGTCACAACTCCGACTCGTCTTCATGAAGTTCGGCGACGAGGATGCCTTCGTGCGCGCACCGCGCGAATCCATTGACCGCCTCCTCGGCGTCTTGGTTGACAACGCGTGCAAGTTCGCCGGCGACGGGGGGCAAGTCGAAGTGATCGTCGCCACTCACGGAAATACAGTGACCCTCGAAATCGACGACAGCGGTCCCGGTATCGACCCTCACGAACGTGCGCTTATCTTCGACCGTTTCCATCGAACGTCGACGCCGGCGGGCGGGACCGGACTCGGACTCGCTATCGCCGACTCCATCATTCGCGCGACCCAGGCGCAGTGCACGATTGGCACCGCGTCAATGGGCGGCGCGAAATTTGAAGTCACGTGGCGCCGAGCCGCACCGAGGACCGGCACTCACTCCACCGTCAAGGACGATCACTCCGACACCGATGAGTCACACTGACGTCCTTTGAACCCCTTGCGGACAACGACAGGCGATGCCAACCGGGGGTGAAAGTAAGAATTCATGAAGAGTCCAATGGCCTTAATGCGGTCGTAAGGTTCGCTCCTTAACCTTTGATGCATGACGAGTACTGACCCGGGCACCCGCGCGTTCAATTGCTCCTCCGCGGTGCTCGAATTGGTCACCGCCTCGAATCCTGAGACCGGTCGACGATAGTGACGATCCACGATCAACCACTGTTCGAGCATCGTCCCAGCCCGTCGAATGCACGGCGTCGCCAAAGCCCGCGCAAACTCGGTACCGACGCCAACGCTCGACTCACGAGTTCAACCGCGCTCGTGCTGCTCGTGCTGCTCGCCGTCGAGGGCGTGACCGTTCTTCGAGTCGGATCGCTCCTCACGCTGCACGTCTTCATCGGCATGCTTCTCGTGCCGCCGGTGCTCGTGAAGCTGGCCAGCACGTTCTGGCGCTTCGCCAAGTATTACTCGGGGTCGCGCGAATACCGAGAAAAGGGACCACCGCTGTTGATCCTGCGATTGCTGGGACCGTTCGTAGCGATCCTGACGGTCATTCTCTTCGCTTCGGGAATCCTGCTCCTCTTGGCACCGCACGCGTGGCGAGGCAACATGCTCCTCTTGCACCAGGCGAGTTTCGTCGTGTGGTTCGCCTGCATGACGATCCACGTCCTCGGTCACATAAAGGAGACGGCACAACTCTCGACCAAGGACTGGGTGCGTCGCACGAGGGTGCGAGTTGCGGGTTCGCGGTGGCGTCGACTCGTGATAACGACGAGCCTGGCCAGCGGTGTGGTGCTCGGTTTCTTGACGATCCCGTCCGTGGGTACCTGGCTGAGCGCCCGCGGATAGCTAATGGCACAATCAACTGTGAATCGATACCGACCCCCGCGCCACGCACAGCAACCACCTCGCCACATCTTTTCGGCGCGGTCCGGTCGCCGTGGGCCCGGCAGGCACCGACGCCTAAAGCGAGTTGTCCTGGCCGTCTTCGCCGTCGCCTTCATATGGTTGGCGTTCTCCCTCGGGGGCGCACTCTTGAACCCCGCCCTCGGCAGTTCCATGGGCTCACGATTCGCCGAGTGGGCCCGAGGTCACGGCGCGTCCAGCATCGTGAACTGGGTGGAGAACGAATGGTACAGCCATCACCCCCCACCGGTGGGCGGCACCCTGCCGCCGGGTGCGATTCGCACGCCTTCCGCGTCCCAACCAACCAATTCGACTTCCGCGGCCTATCTACCCACACCCAAGCCCATCGTCCCCTTCGCGTCACCGGCCATCCCCGGCGAAGGAGATTGGTCACCGGTAGGTCGCCGCGTCGACGGCGTTCCGGCGATTTATGAGACCACGCTTCGACCCGACGCAATCCACACGAGTTATGTGGTGGGCGTCGCGTGGATGGATACGAAACTTCTGCGCGCGACGCTCTACTCGGGCAGTTCGATTCCCGGTGGCGGCCCGTTTCCGAATAGCGCTCCCGTAAAGAATTCGGCGGCGCGCACTCTGGTGGCCGCGTTCAACGCCGGCTTTCTCATGGCGAACGCCAATGGTGGCTACTACACCGCGGGAAAGACCGAGATTCCGCTGCGTAGGGGCGCGGCATCGTTCGTGGTGTACCGCAACGGTTCGAGCAACATCGTGTCGTGGGGCAACGACGTCACGCCGAACCACACAATCGTGTCCGTTCGCCAGAACCTTGATCTACTCGTGAATAACGGTCGGCCCGTCGCCGGTCTCGAGGCGAATGACACGACGAAATGGGGCTTCACCCTGGGCAACGCGGTCTACGTGTGGCGTTCGGGCATAGGTATCACCGCCAACGGGGCACTCGTCTACGTGGGTGGTCCGGGTCTCAACATCACTGACCTCGCGAACCTCCTCGTTCGCGCCGGCGCGGTACGCGCAATGGAACTCGACATCAACACCGACTGGGTCAATTTCTCCGCCTACCATCCCTCGACGTCCGGAGGGCTCGCGGCGCCGTCGAACGGCAGAGAACTGCTACCGGCGATGACGGGAACTCCCGCGAGGTACTTCGAAACCTGGTGGGCGCGCGACTTCATCACGATGTCCGCTGTTGTCAAACCCACGTCGAGCAAGGGATAGCCAATGTCACGTTCACTGCTACATCGTTACGTCGCCGAAAGGGCGGCGACGGATTCTGAGCAAACTCCTAGCCGCTTCTTAGGGTGCTCCTTATTATGAGCCCGTATCGTCCAACCATGACTGATGTCACCACACGACCGCAGCAAGAGAATACGTCGTTCGAAACGAAGCGTCGTCCCTCTCGAGCGCCTCGCCGAAGCGCACGACCGCCGCGACCGCGCATCGCCAACGCCCTCGCTCTGATCGCCGGGATCGGTCTCGGTCTCTCCATCGGTCTCGCGTTCGTGGGCCAGTCGATCGCGTCCTTCGACTCCGCCGGAGGGTGGTTCACGTTCTTCGGAAGGCTGACCGGACTGAGCGGCACGTACATGCTCATCATCATGGTTCTCCTGGTCACGCGTCTACCGTGGCTCGAAGAGACGGTGGGCCAGGTCCGTCTCGTTCGCTGGCACCGCACCGTGGGGGGCTGGCCGATCGCGCTCATCGCCCTGCACGTGGTGTTCATCACCCTCGGATACGCCGAGGCCTCGCACGTCGGTGTCGTGAGCGAATTCTGGACGTTCATCATGCACTACCCCGACATGCTCACGGCCACGGTCGCCTTCGTGCTTTTGATCGTCGCCGGCGTCTCGTCGATACCGGCCGTGCGACGCACCATGCGATACCAGACGTGGTGGGCCGTGCACCTCTATCTCTATCTCGCTCTCGTGCTGGCCTTCGCTCACGAAATAAAGACCGGCGTCATGTTCATCGGACATCCCCTCGCGCTCGACTTCTGGATCGCGCTCTCGGCCGCCGCCCTCGGAGCCGTCTTGTCAATACGAATTCTCCGACCACTCGCCAGAAACCTTCGCCACCAATTGCGCGTGTCGAGCGTGAAAGAAGAGGCGCCCGGGGTGTATTCGATCGTGATCAAGGGTCGCAACATGTCGCGATTTGAGGTGTCGGGTGGACAGTTCTTCCAATGGCGTTTCATGGCCCGGGACCTGTGGTGGCACTCGCATCCGTATTCTCTGTCGGCACTGCCCCGTCCACCGTTCATTCGAGTGACCATCAAACGGCTCGGCATGCAGAGCCTGGCCGCGACGCGGCTCAAGCCGGGTACGCGCGTCTGGGTCGAGGGACCCTACGGCGTCTTCACGCGACACGCCCGTCGCGGCGGCCGCGTCGTCCTGATCGGCGCCGGCGTGGGCATCTCGCCGATCCGAGCCCTGCTCGAAGACCTGCCGGAGCACACTGACGTCACCGTGATCTTGCGGGCCTCGAGCGCTGAAGACCTCGTCCATCGCGCCGAAGTGACGCAGCTCGTGAGTGAACGCGGCGGTCAACTCCACGAGATCGTCGGGCCGCGCAAGAAGGTCCGCCTCGACGGGAACGTACTGCGAAAGTTGGTGGGCAAAGTGAGTAACACCGACGTCTACGTCTGTGGCCCCGCCGGCTTCAGCGAAGGAGTAACCGAATCCCTGTTACGACTGGGTGTTCGACACGACCGAATCCATCAAGAGGCGTTCGCCTTTTAGGTGATTGGAGAAATGCACATGACGACACGACCAGGAAGGCCCACATGAAACGCGCACATATCGTCGTGGCGGGAACCGTGGTGGGGCTCGCCGGACTACTGAGCTTCAATTCGACCGCGGTGCAACTCTCGCTCGGCTCGCTGTCAGCGGTGACGGCGCCCGCGCGTTCGACCACGACCACGACGCTCGCACCGACCACGACGAGCGTGCCGCGAACGAGCGGTTCGACTCCGCCCACCACGACGAGAGTGGTACCCACGACCACCACGACCGCGGCACCCTCGGTCGCGCGCAGCGCCACGGGCACGGCCACCAACTACAGCTACGGAATACTCGCCGTCAAGGTCACCGTCTCGGGTAGCACGATCACGAACGTCTCGATCGCGTCGATCAACGACGGAGGTAACCCTCGCTCGGAGTACATCGACCAACAGTCGATCCCCCAGCTCGAACAACAGGCCCTGAGCGCCCAGAGCGCCAATATCCAAGGCGTCTCCGGTGCCAGCTTCACGACCGCCGGGTTCGAGCAGTCGCTCCAGTCGGCGCTCTCAAAGTTGGGACTGTGATGAGGTCGTCCGCGACGCAACAGGGGACCCGCAAGATCCTTCATCACGACGAACACGTCATGGGGACGATCGTCACGTTCGACCTCTACGACGACGAGCCACCGTCGACGACGTTGTGGAACCTTCTCCACGAGGCGATTGACGTGCTTCACCAGGCCGACAACGTCTTCAGCACGTACAAAGCGCACAGCCCGATCTCCGGACTGCGACGAGGCGAGCTCACCCTCGAGCAGTGCCCCGAAACTGTCGGCGAAGTGCTGGAACTGTGCCGAGTGGCGCGAACCATCACCGGCGGCTGGTTCGACCCGTGGTCCATTCCCGGCGGCGTGGACCCTACCGGATACGTGAAGGGTTGGGCCGCCCAGCGATCGCTCGACGTGTTGCGCCGAAGTGGAATCCGCGGCGCTTTGGTGAACGCGGCCGGCGATACCGCTAGCTTCGGTGGCCCTCAACACGACGTGGCGTTTCGCATCGGCATCGTCGATCCGGCCGACACCCAACATCTCGCCTGCGTCGTAGAGACACCCGGCGCGGTTGCCACGTCGGGCGTCTACGAACGCGGCGGGCACCTGATTGACCCGCATACGGGACTGCCCACCTCACGAGCGGCGTCGGCGACGGTGACGGGCACGGACCTCGGCCTCGCCGACGCCCTCGCGACGGCGCTCGCCGTGGCGGGCGTTCCGGCACTCCCTCTCGTTGAGGAACTCGATGAATTCGAAGCCCTCATCATTGACGACGACGGCAACTTCTCGGCGACCGCCGGGTTCCCCTTCGCACGAACTCCTTCGACGACGCCGGGCTGAACTGACGACGCCGTGGTCGGCGACGGTACAGCCCATCGGTGGCGCCGCCAATCGCGACGTTCGTTAGGAGACCTCGACGAATCCACCGTCAAACAGGATCGGTCGACGCTTCGTTCGTTTGCAGGTAGAAGTCGAGTTGAGCGAGGAAGTTCTGGAGGTCGAGGGGTTTCGTCAAGTAGTCCCGTGCACCGGCGTCGGTGAATCGCTGTATCTGTTCCAGGGAGGCGTCGGCCGAAAGCATGATGACCGGAATCGACGCCGTGCGTTCATCGCCCAAGAGGCGCTGGAACACTTCGTAGCCTGAGAGATCGGGCATGTGCACGTCCAGCACAATCAAATCGGGGCGGTGCTGTTGCGCTAACTCGACCCCGACACTCCCCTGTAGCGAGGTGATCAATCGAATGTGGGGCCGATGCGCGAAGAGACGTTCCATCAATCGCACATTGCCGATGTTGTCTTCGATGTACAAAACCGTCGCCGACGCCTCGACGTTCGTATCCGACGATGCTGTCACGACCGGGTCAGTAGTGGCGAAATTGGTCGAGGTCGTCGCGAGCGGCAACTCGAGCCAGAAGGTCGAACCGACGCCCGGAGCACTCTCGACGCCGAGCGAGCCACCAATCGCCTCCATCAATCCTCTGGAGAGCGCCAAACCCAACCCGGTACCTTCGATCCCCTTGGACTCGGCATCCAGTCGATCGAAGGGCGCGAAGAGTCGTTCGTGCAACTGGGGTGCCACGCCGGGACCGGTATCGGTGACGCGCAGTCGTAGGCGGTCCGCGACCTCTTCGCTGGTCAGGGTGACCGACCCTCCGGCGTGGTTGTACTTGATGGCGTTCGACAGGAGATTGACCAGTGACTGCTTGAGGTGCAGAGGATCGGCGCGGACCGGACGCGTCGCCGCGCACAAATCGATGAGTTCGACGCCCGCGGCTGCGGCGTCGCTCGCGACGACGTCAAGACTCTCACGTACGAGTTCGTCGACCGAGACCAGCTCGAGGGACACCGCGATGCTGCCCGACTCAACGCGCGAGATGTCGAGGACTTCGTTGATCAACTCCAACAAGAAGCCACCCGATTTCACGATGTAGCCGATCATCTCGAGTTCATCGGCTCCCGTCAACTCCATCTGGAGGATCTGAGCGAAGCCCAGGACCGAGTTGAGCGGCGTGCGCAGTTCGTGGCTCATGCGCGACATGAATTCGCTCTTCGCGACGTTCGCCTCTTCGGCCTCGATTTTCGCCTGCTCCAACGCACGTTGAGCCTCGACGGTTTCCGAGATGTCGCGCGAGATGATGACGGCACCCGTCGGATTGCCCTGGGCGTCACGAAGCGCTCGGCCCCGAGACTCGATCATTACCCAACGCCCGTCGGTATGGAGTCCCCGGAACCGCACCTGCATGACTTCGTCGTTGGCGAATCCGCGTTCGAGCACCTCGAGGATCATGCCCTGATCATCGGGATGGACGAAGTCGAGCGCCCCGCGACCTTCGGTCTCCTCGCGCGAGAAGGCAAAGGTTGAATCGTTCGAGGGGCTCGCTTCAACGACCTTCAGGTTCTTGTCGATCACGATGATCGAATCGACGGCGGCGTCGAAGATCGCGCGCGACTTCTCGAGGCTGACGGCCAACGCTTCGATGGTCTCCTTGCGCAACGTGATGTCGTGGCCGACCGCGTAATAGAGGTCGCCGTCCCTGCGAACCGTCCACTTCATCCATCGGTAGCTGTCGTCACGACAGCGTTCGCGAAATTCCAGCTCGATGACGCTGGGCGTGATTCCATTCTCCGAATCGAATGCGGCGGACACCCGCTCCAGGTCATCGGGATGGATGAAACTCCGGTAGGACCGACCGATCAACTCCTCGCGTTCCCATCCGAGAATGCTCTGAAACGCCGCGTTCACGAGAACGAAATCTCCGGCCAGGTCCAAGATGGACATCAGGTCCGAAGAACTCCAGAAGAACTGCTCGAAATTGATGCTCTCGGCGTCGCCGTTACTCACTGGCCACCGAGGTCGGTCCGTGACCGGTCCGCGAAAAGAGAGAGCTGGAAGCTGGCACGTAGGAGAGTATTGCACTTTTTGTATGGCAAGAGGTCCCAGGGATCAAACCCCGTTCGGGCCTACACAATGGTGCGTCGTCGCTGAAGGCCTTTGCTCTTTAACTCCTCAGGTGATCGGAGCCACGGCCTCGAGGTTGCGAGGATGATGACAGGCCACGAAGCGACCGGGGCGCAACTCGACGAAGTCTGGCTTCTCGGTCGTACACAGGTCGGTCGCCACCGGGCAACGTGGATGGAAGGAGCAGCCCGTCGGCCGGTCCGCGGGGTCGGGCACGTCGCCGCTGATGATGATCCGCTCTCGACGGGGCGCGTCGGTGTCGTTGAGTTCGGGCACGACGGACAACAACGCCTCGGTGTAGGGATGTAGTGGTGTCTCGTAGAGTGCCTCGGCCTCTCCCAGCTCGACGATCTCGCCGAGGTACATCACCCCCACGCGGTCCGACACGTGGCGCACCACCCCTAGGTCGTGGGCGATGAAGAGATACGTGAGTTTGAATTCGTCCTGGAGGTCCGTCATGAGGTTCAGCACCTGGGCCTGTACCGAGACGTCCAGGGCCGAGACCGGCTCGTCGGCGACGACGAGCGACGGATTCAGCGAGAGCGAACGCGCGATGCCGATGCGCTGGCGCTGGCCACCGGAAAACTCGTGCGGATAGCGCCGCAGCGCCGTGGGGTCGAGTCCGACCGTCTGAAACAGTTCGCGCACGCGGGCGTTGATCTCGGCGTCACTGCCGATCTTGTTTATCCGCATGGGATCGGCGACGATATCGCCCACCGTTCGGCGGGGATTGAGCGACGCGTAGGGGTCCTGAAAGACGAGTTGCATCTCACGGCGATGCGGGCGGAGCTGGCGACGCGACAGCGTCGTCAGTTCCACGCCATTGAACTCGACGTGGCCCGAGGTGACCGGCAGTAACTGAACGAGGCAACGAGCCAACGTGGATTTGCCGCACCCCGACTCCCCGACGATACCGAGAGTCTCGCCGCGCTTCACTTCGAGTGAGACGCCGTTCACGGCCGTGTTCAGCGAACGAATCCCCTTGACTCTCCGTCTCGACGCGAAGCTCTTGACGACGTCAGTCGCGCGTAGCAGGACGTCGTCGCTCACGACTCACCTCGCACGGTCACGGTCGATCGGATTTCGAGCCGTTGTTCGTCGCTCAACCAGCAGGCGTCGAGGTGGTCGCGGGCCCCGCGCAGCGGCGGGCGTTCCGCGCAGATGTCCATGCGGTACTGACAACGCGGCGCGAACGCACAACCGGTCGGCACCTCGAGCGGCGAGACGGCGTTGCCGGGAATCGTGACGAGCCGGCGAGTCTTCACGTCCGCGCGCGGTACCGCGCCGAGTAGCCCCCAGGTGTAGGGGTGGCGCGCCGATCGAACGACGTCGAGTTCCGGTCCGATCTCGGCCGGGCGGCCCGCGTACATGACGACGACCCGGTGGGCGATCTCGGCGATCACGCCCATGTCGTGCGTGATGATCACGATCGAGGATCCGTGGATCGCCTGCAATCGGCCCATCAAGTCCAGGATCTGGGCCTGGGTCGTGACGTCCAGTGCCGTCGTCGGCTCATCAGCGATAAGCAGTTTCGGATTGCACGAGAGGGCCATGGCGATGACGACGCGCTGGCGCATGCCGCCAGAGAATTCGTGAGGGTAGTGATTGACACGGCTCTTGGGGTCAGGGATGCCGACCTCGGCGAGCAACTCGGTCGCGCGAACGTAGGCCGCCTTCTTCGTCATGTCGTTGTGGGCGCGAAGTTGCTCGACGATCTGCCAACCGACGGTGTAGACCGGCGTCAGAGCGGTCATCGGGTCTTGAAAGATCATGCCGACCTCGCCGCCGCGCACCGATTGCATCTCGGTATCGGAGAGCCCGAGGATCTCGCGGCCCTCGAAGCGCACGCTGCCCGAGATCGATACGTTGGCGTCGCGCACGAGCCCGAGCATCGAGTACATCGCGACGCTCTTGCCCGATCCGGACTCGCCGACGATGCCGAGCACTTCCTTCGTTCCGACGTCGAAGGAGAGTCCGTCGACGGCTCGCACGACGCCCTGGCGCGTCGCGAACGAGACTGACAGGTCCCGCACGCTCAAGACTGCGTCGGTGGGGGTCTCTTCAGGCGACAACGCGAATCCTTGGATCGATGTAGGCGTAGATCACGTCGACGGCGGCGCTCGCGAGGACCACGAAGAACGCGCCGTACATGACACAACCCATGATGAGCGGCAAGTCGAGGTTTTGCAGTCCCTGGTAGGTGAGCCATCCGACTCCCTGAAGGCCGAAGACGACCTCGGTCAACAACGCGGCACCGCCCACGAGTACGCCGACGTCGAGGCCGAAGAGTGAGACGATCGAGATCAGCGAGCATCGCAGTGCGTGGCGATAGAGGATCCGGCGCTCGGAGAGGCCTTTGGCTCGGGCGGTGCGAATGTAGTCCTCGTTCATATTGTTGATCAATTCGCCGCGCAACACTCGGGCGTAGATTCCCGCGTAGAGACTCGCCAACGTGAGCCAGGGAAAGAAGAGGTGCAGCGCCCACTGCCACGGGTTCTGCGTTAACGACACGTAGCCGCCATTGGGCACCCACGCAAAGATCGAATTATGCAACCCGCCCTGGGTGACGAGCGAGACCATCTCACCGAGCCAGTACACCGGAATGGAGATCGCGGCGATGCCGAAGAACATGACCAACGGATCGACGAACTTGCCCTTGTTCTTGGCGGCGATGACCCCGCCGGAGATTCCCACGAGGAGCCAGATCACGACGGCGCCGAAGATAAGTGACAACGTGATCGGCGCCGCGGCGGTGATCTGAGGGATGATCCTGTCGCCGATATTGACGTAGGACGTCAGGTCCTGCTTGATGAAGAGGTGGTACATCATCAAGCCGTAGCGAATAGGGAGCGGCCGATTGAGACCGAACTCCTTGGAGACTTGGCGCAGAACCGCCGGCGAGGCGGTGCGCCCGGCGATGCGCGAGGCGGGGTTCACGCCCGGCGTCGCGAAAAAGATCAGGAAGACGAGCACGCTGATGGTGAACATCACCAAGATCGCCGACGCCAGCCGTTTCGCTATGAAGCGCAGCATCTATATCGATCCGCGCAATTTGGCTCGGGGATCGAACGCGTCGCGAACGCCGTCACCGAGGATATTGAGGGCGACACACGTGATCACGATGCAGACGCCGGGACCGATGGCGACCCACGGCCGGGTGTAGAGGAGCTGCAGTCCGTCGTTGATGATCGTTCCCCAACTGGCCTGCGGCGGCTGAACGCCGATGCCGAGGATCGAGAGGGCCGACTCGGTCAAGATGTTGAGCGCCACCATCAGCGGGAAGAAGACAATCACGCTCGGCGCCACGTTCGGCAGAATCTCCTTGCGCAAGATATGCCAGTCCGACGCGCCGGACGCGATCGCCGCCTGGATGAACTCGCGCTCCTTCAATGAGAAGACGATCCCGCGAACAGGTCTCGCCACGTAGGGAACGTACACCGACGCAATGATCAGAATCGGCAAGAGCAGTGAACCGGCGCCGATGTGGATGATGCCGAGGTCCAGTCCACTCGTCACCAGGATCACGGAGAGCGAGATCGCCAGCAGGTAGATCGGGAACGCCCACACGATGTCGAGGAGTCGCGAGATAATCCAGTCCGTCGCGCGGCCGAAGTAGCCCGCCAACATCCCGAGCACGGTCGCGACGACGATGCAGATCAGTCCCGAAGAAAACCCGATGAGTAGGGTGACCCGACCGCCGTAGAGCATCCGTGCGAAGACGTCGCGCCCGAGTTCGTCAGCCCCCAGGAAGTACTTGGAGAAATCCCAGGTCGGGCCGATCGGCGTCACGCCCAAGCCGAGGCCTTGGGTATTGGCCTGCATCACGCTGCGGTAGTGGTTGCCGATCTTGATGCGGCCCTGGAGGTTCGACGCGAAGGGGTTGTCGTGGGCGATGTCGTGGGCGTACAGCGGCGCCAACAGGGTGACCACGACCATGAACAGCAGCACACCGAGCGCAATCATCGCCGCGCGATTACGGCGCAACTGTTGCAGTGATGACCGCCATGGACTTTCGGAGTCCATGGCGGTCCGCTCCAACGCATTCAAAGTAACGGCCTCGACGGCCGAGACGGATTCTTCTATTTCACCCACAACTGGTCCACGTACATGTAGAACTGCAGCGAGAACTGGTAGTTGCCCACTCGCTTGCCGACGAAGTCAACCAGCTTCGGGTTGAACAGCGGCACCCACGGCGCTTCGGTCGTCATGATCGTCTTGTCGATCTGACCCCAGAGCTTGTTGGCCGCGGTCGGGTTCGTCAACTCCAAGGTCTCGGCCGTGGCCTCTTGCGTGTCAATGGCCTTGTCACAAAGACCCGAAATGTTGATGCTGTTGTCGCTGCCCTTGTGGAAACCGCTGCAGTTGAGAAGCACCTTGAGGAAGTCCGAGGCGGCCGGGTAGTCCTGGAACCACTGCGTCACGCTGATTTGAACCTTGTTGTTCGTGTTCTGGATGTAGTTGAACTCAATGTTCTGCGAGAGCGGCTTCAACGAGGCCTTGTAGCCAATTTGGTTGAGCACGCCCTCGATGTACTCGCCCACCGACTCATCGACCGGGTCATTTTGCGCAACCACCGCGACCTTGTCGCCCAAAGTGCCCGACGCCTTTACGAGCGCCTTGGCCTTCGCGATGTCCGGTCCGGCATAGGTCGAACTGCTATTGGAGTTGTAGGCGCAGTACTGCAAGTACCCGGGGAAAGCCGGCGGCAGAATCGTGCACGTCGGCACCGCCAATTCCTTGCCGCCGTAGAGACTCACGAGCGAGTTCTTGTTCAGGGCGTAGTTGACGGCCTGACGGGCCTTCAGGTTGTTGAACGGCGCGATGTTCACGTTCATCGGTGCGTACCAGTCAGCGGTCAACGTGTGGACGTGAACCTGACTCGCGTACTTGGTCGAGATCTCCGAAAGTCGGTCGGCCGGGATCGGGTCGAAGATCCAGTCGGCCTGACCGTTCTCGACGGCGGTCACCTCGGACTCGACCGGGAGCCCGAAGGTCATCTCAATCTCGTTGGGGTAGCCCTGGGGTTGCGCCGCGGCACTCCATACCTTGAAGTACGGATTGCGCTTCATGATCAAAGCGGAGTTCGGGTTGTACGACGTGAACGCGTAGGCCCCGGTGCCGGGAATCGGCGTGTCGCCCTGGTCCTTCGGTGGTGTGTTGGCCGGAAGTATCGAACCGAAGGGCACCGCCAACTGGTCGAGGAACTCAGCGTCCGGCGCGATGAGGTTGAATACGACGGAGTTGGTCGCCGCGTTCACCACGACGCCACCCTTCAGCGTGCAGGTCGCCGGCGTCGTCACGCACGCCGGCCCCCCGACGATGTCGTTGTACCACGAGCCGGCGTTGGGGTTCGAGACCTTGAAGAGTCGCTGGAATGTGCCTAGGACGTCGGCGACAGTGACGGCCTTGCCGTTGGAGAACTTGATGCCCTTGCGTAGGGTGAACGTGTAGGTCTTGCCACTGTTGGTCACCTTGGGCATCGCAGTCGCGAGGTCGGGCACCACGTCGAACGAGGGATCGCCGCCAACCTTCTGGAACGAGACCAGGCCGTCGTAGGTCGCCTGGTAGAGCTGCCAGTACTGCAAGGTGTAATTGACTTGCGGGTCCAGCGTGCCACCGGCCGCCGTCGCGTCGAGGTGCAACGTTCCACCGGCGTGCTTGGACTGGTAACCCGATGACGCCCCCGCGGGCGAACTGGCCGAGACGGCGATGATGCCGAATGAGCACACGGCCAGAGACGACAGAATCACCCCCCACCGCTTCATGGACTTGAGACGTGACATGCGATTCTCCCCTATTCGACGCTGCTCAGATTGTTCTTACTTCTTTACTACAACTTCACTGGTCATAGTTCGCCAGGAAACCTTCGACGACGTCGAGGTAGCGTTCGGGTTCTTCGACGAAGGGCATGTGGCTCGAGTTTTCGAAGATCTCCCAGCGCACGTCCGGAATGTTGTCGAAGAACGGCTGCACGGTGGCGGGCGTCGCCTCGTCGAATCGGCCCGAGGCGAGCAACGTCGGCGCTGTGATTTTGTGGACATCGTCGACGACGCTCCAGTTGCGCAGTGTTCCGATGCAAAAGAACTCGTTCGGACCGTTCATGACGTTGTAGACCGTCGGGTCCTCATCCAGCAACTCGGTGGTTCGCAGCACTTCAGGAGGATTTGGCACGACTCGACAGACGTGGAGGTCGTAGTACACCTGCTGGGCGGCGAGGTACTCCGCGTCGTCGGTTGTACCGTCGGCCTCGTGTCGATCGAGTGCCGCCTCGACTTCGGGATCGAGTTGTCCGCGCAGGATCTTCGCTTCGCTAACCCAGAGCGCCATCGAGGCCGGTGAGTTGCTGATGACGAGGGCCTTCAAACCCGCGGGTTGACGAATGGCGTGTTCGGCACCGAGCATCCCACCCCACGACTGCCCGAGCAAGAAGTAGCGATCATTGAGGCCTAAGTAAACGAGCAGGTTCTCGAGCTCTTCCAAGAAGAGCTCGACCGTCCAGAAGTCGCCGCCCTTCTCGGGCATGTGCGTCGATCGCCCGCCGCCCAGCTGGTCGTAGTGCACGACGGGGCGACCTCGTTCGGCGAGTTGGGCCAGAGCCAGGACGTAGTCGTGCGTGCAGCCCGGTCCGCCGTGGGCCACGACCAAAGGCGTCGGACCGGCGTTCAGGTCGCCGGTGACTCGGTACCACGTCTGCCATTCACCAAAGGGTGCGAAGCCTTCAACCACCTTTTGCGTTTCCATGGCATGACAGTAGGGGACGGAGAGTACTCGCGCAAAAGATTCTTAGGATCGACTTCACGGATAGCGCAATCGACCCTCGACCGCCGCGCCGGCGCCCGCTAACAGTTCGTCGCGTTGCTCCGCCCGTTCGTCTCGACGCAACAGACGACGGTCGTCACCGTGACGCACGACGAGAAGTTCGTTCAACGGACCCAGCGCTGACTCGAACTCGAGGACCATGTCCTCGCGGAGGTCGCGTCGCGTCACCCGGCTAGCGTTGAACGTCCATGGCACTCTCAATTGGGATCGTCGGACTTCCGAACGTCGGCAAATCAACCGTGTTCAACGCCCTGACGCACAACAACGTGCTGGCCGCCAACTACCCGTTCGCGACCATCGAACCCAATGTCGGTGTCGTCTCGGTGCCCGATGCGCGCCTCGCCCGACTCGCCGCGATGTTCGCCTCGGAGAAGATCCTGCCGGCGGCCGTCACGTTCGTCGACATCGCGGGCATCGTGAAGGGCGCGTCCGAAGGGGAGGGGCTCGGTAACCAGTTCCTCGCCGCAATCCGAGAGTGCGACGCCATCTGTGAGGTCGTGCGCGTCTTCGTCGACGACGACGTCATCCACGTCGACGGTCGAATTGACCCGGCGAGTGACGTCGCCACCATCGAAACCGAACTCATCCTCGCGGACCTGCAAACGGTGGAAAAGGTCGTCACCCGTCTCGAACGCGAAGCCAAGCGCGGGGGTGGCGATGCGCACTCTCGCCTCGCTCAAGCCAAGAAGGCCCAAAGCGCGCTCGATCAGGGCCTCGTCATCTCCAAGGTGAAGGACCTCGACCGCGGCGTGCTGGCCGACATGCATCTTCTGACCGACAAGCCATTCATCTACGTCTTCAATGTCGATGAGGAGACCCTGGGCGATGAGGCGCGACGTGCGGCGCTCGCGGCGTCGGTCGCACCGTCGCCCTCAGTCATCCTCTGTGCCAAGGTCGAAGCGGAACTGTCCGACCTGGACGAGGATGAGGCGCTCGAACTCCTCCAGTCCTACGGGCAAGAGGAGTCCGGCCTCGCGCTGCTGTCACGAGTCGGCTTCGCGACCCTCGGTCTTCAGACCTTTCTCACCGCCGGCCCCAAGGAGACGAGGGCGTGGACGATCCACCAGGGTGCCACGGCGCCCGAGGCCGCCGGCGAGATTCACACCGACTTCCAGAAGCACTTCATCAAGGCCGAGGTCGTCTCCTTCGACGACCTCATGTCACTCGGTTCGATGGCCCAGGTGAAGGCCGCGGGCAAGGCGCGTATCGAGGGCAAGGAATACGTCATGCGAGATGGCGACGTCGTGGAGTTCCGAGTCGGCGTCTGACGCGATACGATATTTCCAGGCGTGAGCGACAGAGGTCGGCGCCTGGAAATCGCTAGCTCCTAGGAGAACCATGACCTCTGCCACCTTTAACTTCAAAGTTGCCGACCTTTCACTGGCCGATTTCGGTCGCGCCGAAATAACGCTCGCCGAACACGAAATGCCCGGCTTGATGGCCATGCGCGCCGAGTTCGGTGACACGAAGCCACTCAAAGGATCTCGCATCGCGGGATCGCTCCACATGACGATCCAGACCGCGGTACTGATCGAAACACTCGTCGCCCTCGGCGCCGAGGTCCGGTGGGTGAGTTGCAACATCTTCTCGACCCAGGACCACGCCGCCGCCGCGGTCGTCGTCGGACCGCACGGTACGACCGAGAATCCCCAGGGGGTCCCGGTCTTCGCCTGGAAGGGCGAGTCGCTCGAAGAGTACTGGTGGTGCACCGAGCAGATGCTGCGCTGGCCCGGCCACGCCGGGGCGACGATGATCTTGGATGACGGCGGTGACGCCACGCTGCTCGTGCACAAGGGCCTCGAGTTCGAGCGCGCCGGTTTCGTGCCCGCTCCCGAGAGCGCGGATTCCGAAGAGTACCGCGTCATCTTGGCGCTGCTCGACAACATCGTGTCCAGTGGCGAGAAGCTCTTCGGACCGATGGCCGAAGGACTCATCGGCGTCTCAGAAGAGACGACGACGGGCGTGCACCGACTCTATGAGATGGAGCGCGACGGCACGTTGTTGTTCCCGGCGATCAACGTGAACGACGCGGTCACCAAGTCCAAGTTCGACAACAAGTACGGCTGTCGCCACTCGCTCATCGACGGCATCAATCGCGCCACGGACACGTTGATCGGCGGCAAAGTCGCCGTCGTCTGCGGCTACGGCGACGTCGGCAAAGGCTGCGCCGAGTCGCTACGCGGCCAAGGGGGGCGCGTCATCATCACCGAAGTCGACCCCATCTGCGCACTGCAAGCGGCGATGGACGGCTTCCAGGTCACGACGCTCGAAGAGGCCCTCCCCTACGCCGACATCATCATCACCGCGACCGGCAACCGTGACATCGTGTCGGTCGATCACATGTTGATGATGAAGCACCAGGCGATCCTGGGCAACATTGGCCACTTCGACAACGAGATCGACATCGCCGGACTGGCGAACCTTCCGGGCGTGCGACGTGAGAACATCAAACCGCAGGTTGACAAGTGGATCATGCCGAACGGGCGCGCCATCATTCTGCTCTCCGAAGGACGTTTGTTGAACCTCGGCAACGCGACCGGTCACCCCAGTTTCGTGATGAGCAACTCCTTCACGAACCAGACCATGGCCCAGATCGAGTTGTTCGTGCACAACGTGAACTACGAAAAGAAGGTCTACGTCTTGCCCAAGCACCTCGACGAGAAGGTGGCGCGGCTGCACCTGGACGCGCTCGGCGTGAGACTCACCACGCTCACGAAGCAGCAGGCCGACTACATCGGCGTGGCGGTCGAGGGCCCCTACAAGCCGGACACCTATCGCTACTAACGCATCACCTCTGAGTTGTACCGTGAGGGAATGATGTATTCCGCATCGATGGCGAGGTGTCGTGCCTGCTCTTGATAGCGAGGTCACGTGCCCAAAGTGCGGTGAGGTTCAGTTAAATCACGACTTCCTCTGCGCGCGATGCGGCGCGTCCTTGGAGACCAACGAGGAGCACAAGGAGCGGCTCGCGGTCCTCGAACAGTCCCGGCGCGAAGCCGAACACAACGACGTGTCGATACAGCGCTTCCCGGGTTTCGGCACCAATGGCACGCCATTCGCGAAGTGGGGCACGCGTCAGTTTTTCAACCAGATGTCGAACCAGCTGCGGCGGCGCTACCTCATCGTAATCGTCGTTCTCGCCATCGGCATCGTCTTCTTGTTATCGCGGTGACGTTGACGGACCTCCAGCCCGACGTCGCCGCTCCCTCCGAAGGGGCGCTGCGCTGGGTCGCGCGCTCGATCGCTCCGGGCGCGACGGTGAGAACCGTCCGCCGATTGACTGGAGGCATCTCGTCGGCGATGTACGCCGTATCGGTGGTTGATACGAAAGGTCGCCACCGTCGTTGCGTGCTCCGGCGTTGGGTCAGTGATCACGCGGGCGATGGAGCGGAGCGCGTACGACGTGAAGCGCGGATTCTCGAAGGACTCGAGCGAACCGACATCCCCACGCCACGGCTCCTCGGTATCGACGCCGATGGTGACGAGTGTCGCGAACCCGCGCTGCTCATGACGTACCTCGACGGTCGCGTCGACCTGACTCCCCGCGATCCCCAAGACTGGTTAGGGGAGATGACGTCAATGTTGGTTCGAATCCACAACACCAACATTGAGGCCCCGGTGGCCGAGTCGTGGCTCAGTCGCCACAATCTAATTGTGCCGGAGTGGTCGAAGCGGCCAGATCTTTGGCGAGAGGCGTTCGCACTGGTTGAGGAGAGTCCCCCGGTCTCTGCGCCGTGTCTCATCCATCACGACTATCAACAGTTCAATCTCTTGTGGCGAAGAGGTCGGCTCACGGGTGTCGTCGATTGGGTCTTTGGATCCTTTGGCCCGCCAGGAATCGACGTCGCACACCTTCGACTCAATCTCAGCGTGCTCTATTCAAGTGCACTCGCTCAACAGTTTCTCGATCTCTATGAAGCGACGTCGGGGAGGACCGTCGAACGCTGGTGGGACGTGGAGGGACTCTTGAAATATCTCCCCGGCTGGGGTGGCTTCTTGCAACAACAGGCCGGTCGACGATTGAGCGTGGACTTTGAAGGAATGCACGCGAGGGTAGAAGCGACGCTCGCCTCGGCGCTTCGACGTGACTGACGATGGTCGAACCATAAGGTGATGACTTGACCCTTCGGATCCAGAACGTGAGCATCGACTGTCTCGACCCCGCTCGGCTCGCCGCGTTCTGGGCCGAAGCGCTCGGTTGGCGCATCACGTCGAACGAACCGCACGAAGTGGTGCTCGAGCCTCCGGCCGCATCAAAGGAAGAGGGCATCTCCCCCGACCTCCTCTTTCTGTTGGTACCCGAGGACCGCGTCACCAAGAATCGATTGCATTTCGACCTGCGACCGAGCGACCAATACGCCGAAGTGCAGCGACTCCTCGGGCTTGGTGCCACAGAGGTCGACGTCGGACAGTCTCCGGAGTGCACGTGGGTGGTCCTCGGGGATCCCGAAGGCAACGAGTTCTGCGTGTTGCGTCCGTTCACGGACGAAGAGATGGCGTCTTTCGCGTAACCCGCGGCGAAGTGTCCGGCCTAGCGATAGCCCGCGAAGATGTCGTCAACGTTGCCTTCAAGATTCTTCGGGTTCGTCACGCGAACGAACCACTCGGTGCGCATGGTCTCGATGAAACGCTCGCGACCCATCTTCATCCAGAAGGAGTCCGCGATCTGCGAGGCGTGCGCCTCGAGGGCGTCGAATTTCGCGCCGTTAACGTCGCTGATGTCGATGGTGGCCGAGATTGCATCGTCGGGCGTTCCCATCTCAAACGCTTCTTCATCAGGGTCAGGTGTCTCGGGCTCGCGGACGATACCCTTGGCCGCGTCGGCTTCGGCGCGTTCACGGTCCTCTTGTTCCCAGCGCTTGCGCCACTCGACAAAGACAGAATCAGGAATCGCGTTGAAATAGAGCGTCGGTTCGTAGTCGATCATCTCGAGCGCCTTGACGGTGATTCGGTGAGCTTGGATGTGATCGGGGTGTCCGTAGAAGCCGTGTTCGTTGTAGGTCATGATGACCTGCGGACGCTCTTCCATCAACGTCTCGGCCAGCTTCGCCGCCGCCACGTCGACCGGCGTCGCCCAGAACGACTCGGGGTCGTCGTTCTGCGGCCAGCCCTTCATACCCGAGTCCCGGTAGCCGAGTCGCACCAGGCGACTGATACCGAGAATCTTCACCGCATTGTCGAGTTCGATCGCACGAATCGCGGCGACTTCGTCGCCGTCATGATGATCGGCGTCGGGCTTGGCGCCGTCGAGGGCGTCGCCGCATTCGCCGTTGGTGCAGGTGACGAGCACTGTTCGCACGCCTTGGTCCGCGAGCAGACGGTAGAGGCCGCCCGAGGAGCTCGCCTCGTCATCCGGATGAGCGTGCACGGCGAGAAAAGTCAGCTGTTCCATTTACAGTCCTCCAAAGAGATCAGTCTCATCGCCGGATGTCACATCACGGCTCCAGGCACGCTGGTAGTACTCGATGCCAAATAACAGCGTAAAGAGTTCTTCGTTCATCGTGACGAGGTCGGCATTGTCGACTTGTGAAGCGTGCGTGGCAATCGCTTGACGTTTGCGCTTGGCGAAGGAGCGTACGTCCATGGTCGTCGAGACGATGTCGTCCGAGACGGTGTGTCCGGCGTCGAGAATCCAGGCCGGGAGAAAGACGCCCTTGGCCTTGGCTCCCGTGACGAACGTCTCCAGAACGCCCTTGGGAGCGACGGGGTAATACAGACGCTTCGGGCTGGTGGCGAAACCAAGAGCGGCGCGCGTGACGACGTTGGCCATGATGTGATCGGGATGTCCGTAGAAACCATTCTCGTCGTAGGTGACCACGACCGACGCGCGCTCCTCATCCATGATCGCGGCCAGCGTTCGCGCCACGGCGTCCACGTCGGCGTTCATGAATGCGTTCGGTCCATCGTTCTGCGCCCAGCCCTTCATGCCCGAGTCGTCGTAGCCCAGCGTGGCCACCCGAGAGAACCCGGCGACGATCGCGGCGCGCTGCAACTCCCCGGCTCGAGTGGCGCGCGCGACCTCGACGTCGTGTCGCGGATCCGATCCCGGTCGGCCGTGGTCGTCGAAGCCCAACTGCCCATTCGTGCAGGTGATCAACACGACGCGGTACCCGAGATCGCCGTAGTGCGACGTGATGCCGGCGGTAAAGAGCGCTTCGTCGTCGGGGTGCGCGTGGACACACATGAGCGTGGGGGCGAATGCCATCCTGAGAGATTACGAGGTCGCCAGTTGGATGATTCGCACGGCCAGCAACGTTCCCGCAACGCTCAAATAGGTCCCAATTGCGATCAAGAGCCAGTGGCGCGCCCGCGAACGCTTCGGTCGTTCCAACAAGGCCAGTCGCGGCATGCGCCAGTCGAGGCGGTCGAGGTCGTAATGAGCGCGCGGTCCTTGACGGCGTAGTCCAATGGGCAGACCGATGAGTACGCCGAGTCCCACGACGGCGCCCACCCATTCGAGCATCGCCACCACGTTGACTGACGTGAACAGCGTCGAGACCATCATCACCACCGACAGCACCACGAGAATCGCGATGATCACTACGGCGACAGCGTTCAACCAGCGCGCGTTGACCCACGGACCGAGTGCCTCTCGGTCATTCGCCATCAATAAGACGAAAATCGACGTGCTGGGCAGCATCAGACCGCACATGGCCTGTACCGCCAAGGTAATGAGTCCCAGCGGTGCGTGAGGTATCAGCACCACGGTCCCGGCGACCACCAACAGTCCTCCGAAGACACTGTAGAAGCCCTTGGCGTCGCGCAGTCGAACGTTTAGCCCCTGATTGAAGCGATTAGAGAGATCGCCGACGGCGTAACTACTCGCCAGTGTGACGGCGGCGGCGCCGATGATCGAGGCGTTCAACAAGATGATGGCGAAAAGGTCGCCGGTGCTGTGTCCCACGAATTTTGTGAGATCGTGAGCAACACTAAGAGCGTTGACGTAGCTGTTCGTGCCGCCGTGATGCGACAACCCGGCCGCGGTGATACCCATCAACAAGGCCGCAGTGATCACCACGACGAAGGAACCGAGAATCGTGTCGATACGTTCGTAGTTCAACCAACGTGGCGAAATCTTCTTGTCGACGATGTTGCTCTGCTGGAAGTACAGCTGCCACGGCGCGACGGTCGTGCCGATGATCGAGATGATGAGCAACACGCCCGCCGAGGACGTGCCGCCCCGAATGCCCGGTACGGCGAGGTCACGGAACAGCGAGTGCGTGGCGACGTGGGCGTGCAGGACCAGTGGAATCATCACCACGTTCACGGCGACGAAGAGCATCATGAAGCGTTCCCATCGCTGGAACGAACCCGTCGCGGTGACGCCGAAGAGGGCCACCACGGCGATCGGCACGGACACGAAGGCCGACACGCCGAAGTACTCCATCGACAACGAGATGCCGATGAACTCGGTGATGATGATCAAGAAATTGAGCAGGAGGATCGAGCCGATCGAGACATTGCCCCAGCGACGACCAACGCGCTCTCGGATGAGTCGGCCGTGACCGATGCCGGTCACGGCACCGAGACGTACCACCATCTCTTGGTTCACGATCAGGACCGGTATCAACAGGGGCAGCGTCCAGAGCAGCGTGTAGCCGAAGTTCTGACCGGCCTGGGCGTACGTCGAGACGCCGCCGGCGTCGTTGTCGCCCACCATGACGATGAGTCCTGGTCCAATGATCGCCAGGAGCGTGAGGAGGCGTGCACGGGTACCGCGGCGGATTCCCGGTTCGTACTCTTTGACGGTGCCGAAAGCACCCTTGATCTGATCCTTCGTTGCTTCGCTCACGCTTCCTCCTTTCTGTTCTCGTAGTGGTGCGGCACGCCCACGACGAGATTCGAAGGAGGGCTAGTGGCCTACCGAAGAGTTCGTGTGCGATCGTGCCGGGACGCAATGAATGAAGGTTGTACTAGGGGGTTTCAGTGAGCCCCCTTTGAACGTGACCCCACGGGATACGGCGCGTCATTCTTCGCCCGCCGTCATGCCGAACTCGCGTCGCCAACCGTGCGGCAGCAACTCCTCGAGTAGGTCATCCACTGTTACAACACCGATCATCGTCGAATGGTCCTCGTCGAGCACCGGCAACACCGTCAAGTTGAAGTCACTCATTATTCGCGACACCTGATGCAGGTCCCAGTGCGGGTGGACGTGGGCCAGGTGCGTGCGCGAGACGCTCAAGGCGAGTTCGTGACCCGGGGCGCGCACGAGTGGCGCGATCGACGCCGCGCCGATCGGCTGTCCATTCTCGTCCACGACGAAGACCGTGTGCAACGCTTCGGCCGGCACCCGTGACGTGCGAATGGCCTCGAGCGCGTCGGCGACCGTCGCGGTCGCCGGCACGGACACGAAGTCGGGGTTCATGAGGCCGCCGGCGCTGTCGGCGCTGTAGGAGAGCAGTTGACGGACCTTCAATTTCTGGACGTCGGGCAGACGTTCGAGAATCGGGAGACGACGGTCCTGGTCGATCTCGCTGATGAGGTCGGCCGCGTTGTCGGGCTCCATGCGAGCGAGCAGTCGCGCGGCGTCGGCGTCGCTACGAGCCTCGAGGAACTCGATCTGGTGGGTGGTGTCCAGTTCTTCGAAGACATCGGCCTCGAGTTCACGGTCGGCGCCCACCGCCTCGATGATCTCCTCGCCCTCTTCGTGACTGGCCTGCTCGACGAGGTCGGCGATCTGGGCCGGGTGAAGCTTCGAGAGCTTGCGGTAGGGAATGCGCAATCGGGCCGTGGGTACGTGTGCGACGAAAGGCTCGATAGAGGCGAAGTCCACGATGGCCTCGGACTTCACGTGCTGACCGACGTTCTGGCCGAGGATCCGACGCAGGAGCGGTCGCTTGCCCGGGTCGACTCCGACGACCTCCCACTTGTTGTCGATCTGGGCGATCTCGATCTCGTTCGCGGTGATCAGGCGACCTCGCACCAGGTTGATCAGGTGGCGCGCCAGCAGGTCTTCGGCGAGTAAGAGCTCACCGGGACGACGCTCGAAGCGGCGTAGGTCGACGCGCTTGCCCTGGAAGGTCATGCGACCTTCGCTGAGGCCGCCGATCTTTCGAATCGGCACGAACAGGTCCCGGCCCTCGATGCGTATGACCGCGCCCACCACCGGCGGATGCGAGTTGTCGCCGAGTCGTGCGACCAGGTCTTGGACGCGACCGATCCGGTCGCCGTCCGAATCGAATATCGGTCGGTGCAAGAACGTGGAGAGATGGAGGATTTCAGTCATGTGATGCCTTTACGGGTCCCTCAAGGCTACCCCCAACCCGCCAACTCTCCCCCGAGAAAGCTTCGGTGACATGTGGGCGAACGGTGCGCGAACGAAAAACGATTCAGCGCAACGTGGGTTTGAAGCGCGCCAGTACTTCAGCGACGAAGGTGACGTCATCGTCGCCGACGCCCGCGTGCGTCACGAAGCGAGCCCGTCGTGGACCGACGGTGCCGCCGTCGACGCCAAGGATCGCGAGTTCTTCGACCAACTGTCGCGCTTGCGGGTGGTCGAAGGCCACGATGTTCGTGCGACACGTCGAGGGGTCGTACTCGGCCTCGGGAAACGTCGTCGCGAAGAGTCCGGCCAGGATTCGCGCGCGAGCGTGATCGTCGGCCAATCGATCGACCATCTCATCGAGCGCGACCAGTCCGGCGGCCGCGAGGAACCCAGCTTGACGCATCGCTCCTCCGAGTCGCTTTCGTTCAATCCGGGCGCGTTCCATCAATCCAGCCGGACCGGCGAGGAGCGAGCCGACCGGCGCACAGAGACCTTTGGACAGACACGTCATGACCGTGGTCGCCGGCGCGGCGTACTGCGCCGCGCTCGTACCCGTCGCCACGACGGCGTTGAACAATCGAGCACCGTCTAAGTGCACCGGTCGTCCATCTACTGCTCGCGCGAGCGCCTCAATGTCGGCGACGTCCAACGGCGTACCGCCCGACGGCATGTGCGTGTTCTCGAGTGACACCATGGCGACGTGCGGCTGATGGTCATCTTCGGCGTCGATGATGTCGAGGACGTCGCGCAACGCCAATACGCCGTTGGTGTCATCCACGGTGGCGAATTGAATAGAAGAGTTGCGAGCGGCCGCGCCCATTTCAAAGCTGACGACGTGCTGGCCCCGTCCGGCGATCACGAGGTCGCCGGGACTGGTGAGGATCCGAACGGCGATCTGGTTCCCCATGACGCCCGAGGGCACGAAGACCGCGGCCTCCTTGCCCACCAGCGCGGCGAAACGATCCTCCAGCGCTCGGACCGTCGGGTCCTCGTTGTAGCCGTCGTCGCCGACGAGCGCCACGGCCATGGCGTCGCGCATCGCCTGGGTCGGTTGCGTCACCGTGTCACTGCGTAGATCCACTCGTCGAGCCATGGACAGAGGCTATCGGCCGACTTCTACACTGTCGAAATGCACGAGGACCGGATGAAGCGAATCAACGAGGGCAACGACGTCAACAAGGAACTCGGCATCGAAGTCGTGCTCCTCTCGCCGGAGAAGGTCGTCTTGCAGGTCGAGGTCGGCCCGAAGGTTCATCAGCCCTACGGCATCTTGCACGGCGGGGTGTCCGCGCTCATGGCCGAGGGCGCCGCGTCGATCGGCGGCGCGGTGAGCGTCGGACCGGATGAAATCGTCGTGGGGACCGAGCTCAACTGCTCGCACCTGCGCTCGATGAGTAGCGGCACGTTGACCGCGACGGCGACGCCGGTGCGCAAGGGTCGCACCGTCCACGTCTGGGCGATCGATCTCACTGACGAAACGGGTCGCATGATTTGCATCGCGCGCTGCACCTTGCAGGTGCTCAAGGCACCCGCGGCGCCGAGCGCCTAAGACCTAGACTTGCCGAAGGCAATCCAGCGAAGGAGCTGACCAATGGGCGTTCGCTTTAGGGGTTGGGGCATCGCCCTACCGGACCAAATCGTCACCAACGACGAGCTCTCCCAGACGCTCGACACCTCCGACGAGTGGATCGCCGAACGCACCGGCATCCGTGAACGACGAATCGGCGGCTCGGCCGTCTCTCTCGGCGTCATCGCCGGGCGAAACGCCATCGAAGACGCCGGACTGCTCGTCGGTGACATCGACTTCCTGGTGATGGCGACCACCACCCCGGATCGACTGTGCCCGGCGTCGGCGCCGATGCTCGCCAACGAACTCGGACTGAACTGCGCGGCGATGGACGTGAACGCCGCCTGTAGCGGCTTCATGTACGCCGTTCGCGTGGCCCAAGGACTCCTCGAGACCGGCAACAAAAGGATTCTCGTCATCGGCTCGGAGAACCTCTCGCGCTGGGTCGACTGGAGCGACCGCAACATGGCGGTTCTGCTCGGTGACGGCGCCGGGGCCGCCGTGCTCGAGTACGACGCCGAGGGCACGGACGTCTTGTCCTTCGTGTTGGGCGCCGACGGGTCGGCCGCCGACCTCCTCACGTGTGAACACGGTGGATTCTTCCAGATGGACGGCAAAGAGGTCTTCCGACGGGCCGTGCGCGTCGTCGTCGATTCGGCCGAAGAGGCCATGAAGATCGCCGACGTCAGTCCCGATGACATCAATCTCGTCATCCCCCACCAGGCCAACGTGAGGATCATCAAGGCCGCGACCCAGCGCCTCGGCATTCCCATGGAGCGAACCGTCGTCACCCTGGATCGCTACGGCAACACGTCGAGTTCATCAATTCCGCTCGCCTTCTTCGACGCGCGTGAGAACGGACGAATCAAATCCGGTGAGTACGCGCTCATGACCGGCTTCGGCGCCGGTATGACGTGGGCCTCGGCGGTCGTGCGGTGGTCGCGTTGAGCGGACCTTCGCTGATCATCCTCGCGGCCGGTCGCGCCCGGCGGTACGGCGGGGTGAAGCAATTAGCACCGATTGGCAAGCACGGTGAGGGCGTCATCGACCTCCTGGCCTCAGACGCGTGGGCCTCGGGTTTTGAAGACATCGTCATCATCGTCAATTCCGAAACCGGAAAGCAGATCGAAGAGCACGTCGCCGCGCGCTGGCCGAAGGAACGCAAGGTCAGCTTCGCGGTCCAGAGTCGCCTGCGCGGCACCGTAGACGCGGTGCTCGCCGCTGAGAATAATTTGGACCTGTCCAAACCGTTCGGCGTCTCCAACGCCGATGACCTCTACGGTCGCGCGGCCTTTCTTCTGCTCGGCGAGCGACTCGCCGCCAGTCCCCACAACTGCCTGGTCGGCTTCGAACTCGATCGCGCGCTCGTCGGCGACCTACCGGTGTCGCGAGGCACGTGCATGGTCGAAGACGGACGACTCACCGAAATCGTGGAGCGACGAAACGTCCACTCGACGCTCGAAGGTTACGACGCCGACGACGGCCTCGAGCCGGTGTCGCTCTCTCCGCTCGCCACCGTCTCGATGAACCTCTGGGGCTTCCAGCCTTCGATCATCCCGCTCATGCACAAGTCAATCTCCCAGCACAGCTTCGAAACCGACTCCGAGCTGCAGTTGTCGACCTTCGTTGGGCAGGTCCTCGAGAGCACGTCACTCGTTTTCGAAGTCCTGCCGACGCGTTCGCGCTGCATCGGGATCACCCACGCGAAGGACCTGCCGGTCGCGCAGCTTCTCGTACGCCTGGAGATCGAATCGGGTCATCGCCCCGAATACGCCTTCGTTTGAACCGACCACCGCGTCAGGCTTAAACGCCGGTGTCGATGACCGTTTCCGGCGGTCCATTCTTCAACAACGTTTCGAGCAACGCTGCCAATCGGCGCGGTGCGAATTGCTCGTCGCTCGCTTCTCGGATCTCACGCACCGTCCACCACCGAGAGCCCGTCAGACGCTCCGCCAGGAGTTCTTGCTTCGAGAACGTCGGTGCAATGACATCCGTCGAAGTGTGCACGAGGAAGAACTTCTCGTGTTGACCCGAATACTCCGCGAACTCGAATTCGTGAGTCCGCTCCCAGATGACGGGACCAAGCTCAACGTCGACGAGACCAACCTCTTCCTTCAACTCACGCCTGATCGCTACTTCCAGCGACTCGCCCGGTTCGACTCCCCCGCCCGGCGTCGCCCATAACGTCCACTCAGGGAACTGAAAATGCACGAGGAGCACGCGGTCGTCGTCATCCACGACAACAGCTCGAACTCCTTCTCGCAGCGGCAGCGTCACGCTCGTCAGACTACGAAAAGTACGCTGCCTTCACACTGACTTGGTGGTGTCCGAGGAAATGGACCCGTCACGGATGCGCAAGCGGCGCCCGGTGTGCGAGGCGACATCCTCATCGTGCGTCGCGATGATGATCGTCACGCCGAACTGCTGTCGAAGGTCATCCAGCAGCGCCATGAACTCGCTCGCGTTCGTCGAGTCGAGGTTGCCGGTCGGCTCGTCGGCGATGATGACTTCCGGCGAGTTGGCTAAGGCTCGAGCGATGGCCACTCGCTGTTGCTCGCCCCCGGACAGTCGCGAGGGCAGGTGTCCGAGCCGATGGGCTAAACCAACCTGTCCGAGTAGTTCCTTGGCGCGAGCTATGCGCTTCTCGTGAGAGGACTCTCGTGGCACCATGGCGATGGCCACGTTCTCTTCGGCACTCAACGTCGGTATCAGGTTGAACTGCTGGAACACGAAACCGATCTCCCGAGAACGAATGTCGGTGAGCACGCTGTCCGATTCGTCCTCGAGCGATCGCCCGTCGAAACGAATCTGGCCCGAGGTGGGAGTATCGAGAGCGCCCAGCAGTTGTAGGAGCGTCGTCTTCCCGGAGCCACTCGGGCCCTCCAGCGACACCGTCTCGCCGCGCGCGATCTCCAGATCAATGCCGCGCAGCGCGTTGACCGTGACACCTCCCTTGGCGAAAGTGCGGGTCACGCCCTTCAACACATAAAGAGGATCTCCGGTCGAGCGTTCTCGGTTGTCGTCATTCAGGATTTGGGTCATGGTGTGCGCCTTTCGGTGGGAGTGAGCTTTAGCCGAGGTCTCGGAGAGCAGAGGCGGGAGCGAGTCGAGCCGCACGCCAACCACCTACGGCACCGGCGATCAGACCACCGAGGAGAGCTCCGGCGAACGCGATCACAATCGTGAGGGGGTGAATGGGTGCCGTGAGGTGAACGGTCCGGGCCACCGTGGCCGACGTCGTCTGACCCAACAGGCCACTCACCTTGGAGGCGCCCACGGCGAGGCCCGTGCTCGACACGCTGAGGGCAGGACCGACCGCGCCGATGATGAGACAGATCACCGCGCCGACGGCGATGCCGATGACGCCACCGACCACGCCGATGCCCAGCGTCTCGGCCATGATCTGGCGAACCACGCGGCCGCGCGACCAGCCAATTGCTCGCAGCGATCCAATCTCACGTACGCGCTTCGAGACACTCGAGAGCGTCAAGAGACCGGCAATGAGAAAAGCGGCCAACAGGACCACGAGGGCCAGGGCTCCACCTAGGTCGTTGGCCAGTTTGCGAGCGTTCGAGAGGCTCCCCGTCACCTGATCGGCGAGGGACGCCGACGTGAGGACCGTCGCACCGGGGAGGGCTTTCTTGATGGCCTTGGCGACGGCGTTCACGTCGTTCGCGTTATCGACGGAAACCAGGACTTCGTTGATGCGATTCGAGTTCGTCGACAGCGTCTGAAGGTTCGAGATGCTGAAGTACACATCAGAAACGTCACCCGTCAACGTGGGGTTCACCAATCCCACGATCCGGTAGCCGACTTTGTTGATCGTGAGCGTGTCGCCGACCTTCAGCCCTTTTTGCGACGCGTAGGCGGTCGTGACCAGCACCTGGGACTTCGCCACCGAAGGAGTCGATGAGAGCCACGCACCTTTCACCAACTGGGCCTTGGTAACCAGTCCCGAGGTCGTATCGGCGGGGTTCACGCCGGCGACGGTGTACGTCGAGGTGCTGGTGTTGGTGGTCGGCGGATTGAGGACTTCGTTGACAGTTTGCTCGGGAACGACCACGTCCTGCTGGTAGGCCTTTTGGGCGGGCGTGAGGCATTTGGCAAACGCGGAGCTCGCACCGGCGCCGAAGCGGAATCCCCCGCCACCGCCGCCGAATCCACCGCCGCCCCCGGTACCGGAACCGGGAATGGTCGTGGTGGTGGAGCCCAACTGTTTCGTGATGAGATTCTGGATGCACGTGCGCTCAGTTGCTTGCTCGGCTGCGGTGAGGACCGGCGCCTTGACGCTCGTCGAGATCGTCTGACCGCCGGTCTTTACCGACGCAGTGATCTTCGGCACTGTGCCGGTTTCGTGAAGGGCATCGAGCGACAACGCTCCGACGGCACTCTTCACGCCCTTCACGTTCGCGACGGTGCTCACGGCCTGCGAGGGAAAGGTGATCAATGTTCCGGGAACGAAGAAGTCGTGCGTGAACTTGGTACCGGCCGGTCCGAGTTTCGCCAAGTCCGTGATCACCGAGGAGTTCGCTGCGGCGAGCGCGGCGTCATCCGAGGAATTGAGCGAGGACGTACCACCGGCGAAGAAGCCACCACCACCGCTGCGGCCGCCGCCGCCGAAGCCGCCACCACCACCACCGAAACCGTTGGAGGGAGTGGTGGTGGTTGTCGTGGCCGTCGAGAGCGTCGGTGCGACGGTTCGGGTCACGATGATGTCCGTGCCCACTGAATTCAGCGGCGACAGGGCCTTGTTCTGGGCATCGCTCAATCCTTGCGATACGCCGATGATCCCCATCACCAATCCGACGCCCGCGGCGAGACCGATCGCCGTGACCACTGTTCGACCGAGTCGTCGTCGTAACTCATTCCAGGCGTAATTGAGAGAGAACAAGGGAACCTACCAACGAGGAAACTGGTCAAACTTTTTGACCACGTTGTGAACAGTAGTGACGAAAAAATTCTGTCGGAGACGATTCTTATGACTACAAGTGCATTATTAGGATCGCCTTAACGATCAATTATGTTGGGCCAGGGAGTCGCCCCGCGAAGCATTCGATCGGGCTGGGTCATGACGGTCGATCAACCGTCGAAGGGAGTCATTCGGGCGAGTGCCCGTGGGTGCGCCGTCCGTTTTGCAGAGCCTTCGTACGACAGTGCGCGGTCGTGTCACTCCGTGAACAGAGTTGATCAACCAGAGAAGCTCTTGGCGGCGACGCAGAACTCATTGCCTTCGGGATCTTGCATGACGGTCCAACGATGGAGTCCACCCCCGATTTCGTGTTCCCCAACTTTGGATGCACCGAGGTTCACAAGTCGCTCGACAGCCGAAGGATCCGGGTCGACCAGGTCCACGTGCATGCGATTCTTCGCCGATTTAAGTTCCGGAACCTTCTCGAAGTACCACGCGGACTCCGTTCGTTCGGGATCACTACCCCCAATGGAAGCGAACACCGGACTACTCACCTGATCCACTGGTCGTCCTAGAACTTCGGACCAGAAGTTCGCGACCTTCAGAACGTCGTCGCAATCGACGGTGATGTTAATGACTCGTGCGGTCATCGCCGACCTCCCCACTGAGTTGCTTCATTCCAATCTTGCCTCAGCGATGATTCAGTTTTGATGATTCGCCAGCGCGGTCCCGTCGATTGGGGACGGTGTTCCAGGTCAACTAATGACCAACGTGCCACTTGTCGCACGCACCGCACTTGTAGGCACTCATCGGCGAACCGTCTCGCTTCGTCATCGCCAGGGCCTGCGCCTCGGCCTGATCACGAGTCGCGTAACCCTTTTTGGGACGACCGTTCTTCGTGGTGTGGGCGCTCGCGCTTCGGCGAAGAGACGTCCCAGAGTTTCTCTTGGGATCACCGTATCGACCCGACCAATAGAAAACGAAAACGAGGACCGCGACGACAACGACGAGTACGACGACGGTGACCATAGGTGTTCAGCCTACGGCTGCCGTTCAAGCGCTCACGTGCCCAGGCGGTCAGCCTCGCATGTCAACGGCGTTGATTTTTTTCGGGACAATCCGAACGACAACTCGCTCATCGCCCGGTTGATCGTAGGCACGTAAGTCGGCGCTATATTTCTTTCCTACCTTTTCAACGAACGAGCCGTCGTCAGCCGTCACTTCGACATCACCGCGCAATTCCAGATAGCGCTGAGGTACGTCGAGATCAAGAATCAGTAGCGAGCACTGCGGACGAGCGACCAGATTCTTCGTCTTCTGCCGACTCGAATTGAGTGAGAGCGCGACCGAACCTTCGTCGTAGAGGAACCACACCTCCGTGAGTTGTGGTCGACCATCGGGGCCGATCGTGGCCAGTGAAGCCACGGAACTTTCTAGAAGGTCTTGATGGGAATCGGGGACATCAATCATCTGTGGCGCCTCTCATTCGCGTTCATCCTTGAAACGCATTCGATGAAGGAATCCTAAAAGCGGGTCACGCGTATTCGTGCAGTGCGTGTTATCGCGCAGTGGTCACGTCGTGGAGACGCGGTGTTCAGTGCCAGTCGCGTGACGGCGTGGTCGCGCCCAGACGTAGTGGCTCGACGAACTCGGCCGTGAGAGCCAGCGTCCCCTGGCCGCGCTGCAGTGTTCCGCGGATCATCAGGGCTGGCGACTTACGCGCGACGAGTGACCAACGGGCCCAGGCGCCCTTGGAGAAGATCACGTTGACGTGGCCCGTCTCGTCTTCCAAGTTGATGAAGACCGCACCGTTCGCGGTCTCGGGGTGTTGACGGTGCGTCACGACGCCGGCGACGAGCACTCGAGAACCCTCGGCACCGATCAGCGCGGCGGCGCGGGTGACGCCACGTTCGTTGAGGTAGTCACGCACCAACGCGATCGCCGTCGCCTCGGGCGTCAGGCCCATCGACCACATGTCATCGGCCACCCGTTCCATCTCGCTCGTCGCCGGCAACACCGGCGCCTCGAGACCGGTCACCACGCCGGGCAGTCGATCGAGTGTGCCCTGGGCGGCCGCGCCAGCTGACCACGCGAGTGCGCGACGAGTCGCGCCAAAAGAATCCAGTGCGCCAGCGGCGGCGAGCACCTCGAGGTGGTGTTGCTGAAGGCCGGCGCGGCGCACCAGGTCCGAGGAGTCGCACCACGGCGCACCTTCTACGACGCGCGTCGCGAGTTCGTCACCGATGGTGCGCAGGTCCCCCAGGCCGAGGCGCACGTCGGGATCGTCGGGGTCGCCCTCGAGTGAAGCGCCGGCGCCCGAGCGGTTCACGTCTGGTCGTCGCACGCGCACGCCGTGGCGCTGCGCGTCGGCGACCAGACTCTGGGAGGACCAGAAGCCGAGTGGCTGGGCGTTCAACATCGACACGAGGAACGCCGCCGGGTAGTGCACCTTCAGCCACGCCGAGCAGTAGACGAGGTGCGCGAAGGAGACCGCGTGCGACTCGGGGAATCCGAAGTTGGAGAACGCCGCCAACGCGTCGAAGAGTTGATCGGCCGCCGCTCCGGCGATGCCGTTCTCGGCCATGCCGGAGTAGAAGCGACTCTTCAGTTTCATCATGCGCAGCTCCGAGCGTTTGGCGGCCATGGCCTGGCGTAGTTCGTCGGCCTCGGCCGGCGAGAAGCCGGCGACCGCGACGGCCATCTCCATCAGTTGCTCCTGGAAGAGCGGCACACCGAGCGTGCGACGAAGGATCGGCTCGAGGCGCGGGTGCAGGTACGTGACCGGTTCGTCGCCGCGACGACGTCGGATGTAGGGGTTGACGGCGTTGCCCTGGATCGGACCGGGGCGAATGATCGCCACCTCGATCACGAGGTCGTAGAACGTGCGCGGCTGGATACGCGGCAGCGTCGCCATCTGCGCGCGCGACTCCACCTGGAAGACGCCGACGGTGTCGGCCTCGCACAACAAGTCATAGACCGCGTCCTCTTGGGCCAGCGCCCCGAGATCGATCGTGACGTCGTAGAAGGACTGCACCTGCTTGACGCAACGGTGCAGCGCGTCGAGCATCCCGAGGCCCAGCAGGTCGAACTTCACGAGACCGATCGCGGCGCAGTCATCCTTGTCCCACTGCAGCACCGTGCGTCCGGGCATGCGGCCCCACTCGACCGGGCAGACCTCGATCACCGGTCGGTCACACAGCACCATGCCGGCCGAGTGGATGCCGAGGTGTCGGGGGCGATTGAGCATCTGGGTCGCCATGGTCGTGACGAGCTCGGGCACGTCGGCGCCCGCGGTCATGGTGTGGCGATCGACGCTGTCGCGCAGTGCGTTGGCCTGGTCTTCGTTGTAACCCAAGGCGCGCGCCACGTCGCGCAGCGCCGAGCGCGGTCGGTACGTGATGACCGCGGCCACCTGGGCCGCGTGGCGCCGGTCGTAGCGCTCGTAGACGTACTGGATCACCTCTTCGCGCCGGCCGGACTCGATGTCGACGTCGATGTCGGGTGGGCCGTCGCGCGCCGGTGACAAGAAGCGCTCAAAAAACAGATTCAATTTCACCGCGTCGGCGTTCGTGATGCCCAAGGAGAAACAGACCGCCGAGTTCGCGGCCGAGCCGCGGCCCTGGCAGTAGATGTCGTTACGACGACAGAACTCGGTGATGTCCCACACCGTGAGGAAGTAGCCGGCGAAGCCGAGGGTCTTGATGACCCCGAGCTCGTGATCGATCTGTCGCCACGCGCCCGCAACTCGCTCCTCCTCGCGGGTGCCGTAGCGCTTCGTCGCGCCCTCGGCCACGAGCTCTTCCAAATAGGACTGCTCGTCCATCCCCGGGGGCGTCGAAAAGGGCGGCAGGTTTGGCGCGACCAGACGAAGGTCGAAGGCCAGCGCGGTTGCCAGTTCACCGGCCTGGTCGACGACCCCGGGCCAGCGCGCGAAGCGTCGGCGCTGCTCGGAATCGCTGCGCAGGTGCGCGAGCGGGCTCGCGTTGAGCCACCCCTCCATCTCTTCCAAGCTCTGGCGCGCGCGCAAGGCCGAGAGCACGTTGGCGCGCGCGAAGGCGTCGGGCGTGGCGTAGTGCACGTTGTTCGTCGCCACGAGTAACACGTCGTGGCGAACGGCGAGTTCGGCCAGGACGTCGTTGCGCGCGACGTCGTCGGGCGCGCCGTGGTCCCAGATCTCGACCGCGACGTTGTCGCGACCGAAGGCGGCGCTGAGACGCTCGAGTTCTCGTTGGGCGGCGCGAGGACCCCTGTCCATGAGTGCGCGCGTCATGGCGCCCTTGCGACAACCACTCAAGACGAGCCACTCTCGCGCGCAGCCCGCGACCTCCTCGAGGCTGAAGCGCGGCGCACCTTTTTCTCCGCGGCGCAGGTGCGCCTCACCGAGCATCGTCGAGAGCGCGCGGTATCCCTCGGGTGAGCGCGCGAGTACGACGAGGTGCGCGCCCGAGGGATCGTGGACCCCGACGCGGTCGTCGTCGGCGTCGATCGAGATCTCGGTCCCGAAGACCGTGGGCAGACCGAAGGCCCGGGCTGCTTCGGCGAAACGAACGACACCGTAGAACCCGTGGTGGTCGGTGAGCGCCAATCCCGAAAGACCGAGGCGAGCGCCTTCGGCGGCGAGCTCTTCGGGGTCACTCGCCCCGTCGAGGAAGCTGAAGCCCGAGTGGGCGTGGAGCTCTCCGTAGAGCGTCATCAGTCGTAGATCCCCGCGAGCCACCACCGGCTCGACTCGGCGGTGAGTAGCAATGCCTCGCCCGACACGAGCAGGACCTGCACGTGGGCGCGACGGCGATTGAGCGACCACCAGCGCTCGACCAACGGCCACGGTCCCGCGTACCAGATGACCTCGCGGCGCAGTTGGTGCGAGAACAACAGCGTCGTGGGCGCCTCACTGAGAAATCCCCGCACGCCCATGACGACCGGGTGGTCGTTTCCGTCGCGCAGTTGCACCGCCACCGGACGAGTGAGCGACGTGGCCGGCGACGGGGCACGCATCTGGCCCGGCCACGGCGCGACGTCTCGGATGACGCTCTTCGGCGAACCCCACGGCACCAACGCTGCACGGTCCTCGGGGACCCGACCGCCGCGCAGTGACGCCACGACCACGGCGTCGACCCCGAGACGACGTCGCACGCGGTGCGCGGCCGCCTCGGCGCGGTCATCCCCAGCCCCGCGCTGACCGAAGAAACCCAGCTGCTCGTCGCGCGTGTCCTCTTCGCCACGCAGCTGGCGAAGACGCGTGGCGAGTTTGAGGTCGCGCTGGCCGTCGAGTTCAAAGAGTTCACCGCGCGCTATGCGTTGCAAGACCAGCGCCTGCTTGTTGAAGCGCTCGCCGACGCGCGCTATGTCGAGGTCGGCGAACGAACCGACCGTGTGCAGGCCGAGTCGTTGACAGGTCGTCGCGACGTCCTTTCGACCGAGCGCCGAGAGTGGGAGCGAGCGCCGAAACGACTCGGTCGCACCGGGCTCGAGTACGAGAGCGCGCCGCGCACACATCTCGGCACAGAACAGTCCGTCGGCGATGCCGAGCGACGGCTCGTGGCCCGTGAGTTCCACGATCGTGGCGCGAACGTTCTCCATCACCGCGGCCTCGCCGCCGAAGAACCGACTCGGTCCCCGGATGGGCAGTACGAACAGACCGAGGCGCACCGACTCGGTGAAGGGACACAGCACGCTTAGCGCGTCGAGCAGCGCTAGGTGGTCACGCAGCGTCGAGCCGTCGGGCGCCTCTTCGCACAGGGCCTCGATCCATATTGCGAGGAGGCGCTCCACTAGTTGGCCTCGCAGCGTCCTCTTCGATTCGGTAAGACCACCACGTGCTCACCCGCGCGAACTGCTTCGCCGCGTCCGCCAATGCGCACGGTGAGATAACGCGCGTCGAGTCGCGACGACGTCGCCCACTGCGCGTTGGTGATGTCGAAAGAGAGGTCGGCCGGTAACGGCCACAGCGAGGCCGGCTCGGCGAGCACGATCAGCACCGTCCCGCGTTCGCGCACCCGGTCGATGAGTCGACGTGCCGCACCGTGGGACGCACGCGATGGTGGTCGCACGATCAAGAGGTCCACTCCGTCGAGTAGGTCGGCCGCGGACTCGGCCCACGCCCCGCGCGGGCGCGGCACGAAGAGCACGCGACGAAGGTCCACGCCGAGGTCGGCCATGGCGACGACGCCCGGGTCGTCCACGCCCACAACCGCGCTCCAGTGACCGCGCGCACTCGACTCGGTGAGGAGACTAAGGGCGAGGCTCAGCCCGCCCAGTCCCGGCTGGGCCTGCACCACGACGGTCGAACCGCGGCGCAGTCCCCCGTTGGGTACGAGTGATCCCCAGGGCTCGCCGAGGGGCAGCATCCGGCTCTTGGCGAGGGCGACCGGGCGAAGTATCGCCACGAGATCTTCAGGCAGCGTAGGACGATTGGAGGAAAAAGCGAACATATGTTCGTAAGAGTAGCGAGTTCTCGTGACACGCGCCAATGGCCGAATTTCGCGCCAGAATAGAGCCATGTGTGGTCGTGTCGCCCTCTTCACCCCGCCGGTTCGTCTGGCCCGGCTGCTCGACGCCGCCCTGGCGGCCGGCCTCGACCCCGACGGGCATCCCAGTTGGAACATCGGACCGCAGCGACGACTCTTCGCCGTGAGCGAACGCGACGAGGAGCGCCTCATGGACCGCTACCGCTGGGGCCTCATCCCGAGTTGGTCCAAGGACCCGAAAATTGGCAATCGACTCTTCAACGCCCGCGGCGAGACCGTCGCTGAGAAACCCTCCTTTCGCAGCGCCTTCGCCAAGCGACCCTGCGTCATTCCCGTTGACGGCTTCTACGAGTGGGACCACCGTCCGGGCCACGTGAAGCAGGCACACTTCTTCACGCGCTCCGACGGACAACCGATGCTCTTCGCCGGGCTCTTCGAGTACTGGCGAAGTCCCGAGGAACCGGCCGACGCCGAGATGACCAAGACCTGCACGATCATCACGACCACACCGAGCGAGGACATGGACGAGATCCATGACCGCATGCCCGTGGTGCTCGAACTCGACGACGTCGAGACCTGGATCAACGTGCGAGAGCACGAGCCCGAGGAGCGACTGCAACTGCTCGTACCCGCACGAAGCGGCACACTCGTGCACCACGGTGTCAGCTCGGCCGTGGGATCGGTGAAGAACGACGGACCGGAGCTGATTGAGTCCGTGGAGTCCCTGCCACTGTTTTAATTAGCGCAACAGCGATACTTGAATGATGAAGAGTCCGGCGCAATTTCGTGGTTATTCCGTGGAGGACCTCGGTCCGGTCATTGCGCTTTGTTCGGGCGAAGATTGGCCCGCCTACACGAGCGACCCCTCTCGAGCGCACTCGGTGTTCACTGCACCGGGAGTGATGTCCGTCGTCGGAAAGATAGACAGCGAAGTGATTGCCTTCGCCTATTTCCAGACCGATGGTGCGATCCAGGCCCATCTGTCGCTCCTTGTCGTTGCACCGAGCCGTCGTAGAGACGGCGTAGCTCGAGACCTCTTGACCTACGCCTTCGAACGCCTTGGTGTGAAACGCGTCGACTTAATCACCAGCACGGCGCAAGATTTCTATCGCTCGCTACCCCATAAGGAGCGGTCGGGTTTTCGGATCTATCCGGTGAGCGGCTAACGAGGGAGATCGTGGCCGCCGGCACGATGATGTGATGACATCGAAATTCGACTCCGAAAAGCCGAAAACCCCGAGTGACCAGTGAGCCGAAGCTCACCCGCCCCTCGGGGTTCCCGAAGGCACATCACTCGCTGACCCGTGTCGGACAGGCCACCGCTTGACGGCTGGCACTTCACGTCATTTGTCGTTACTGACCGCGGACCGAACTCCGCTGCCCGTTGGAGGAGTTCTGTTCCTCTTGCGAGGCCCCTCTCCCCTCCTGATTCGAATCCCCTTGCGGTTCTCCGTCTCATTCGACAGGTGCTACGTGAACTACGAGTGATACTGTGCCAGACCTTGCAAGCTGACGTCGGGTCAAATGCTGATATCAGGAACTTTTGCCCAAAAGTTGTCACGTTTTCCACCGGTTTGTTTACACAGAGCACAAGCTTGAACTATTTAGACGCATGTTTTCCACAGCCTGATGCTCTCACTGACCCTTCTCTGGGCGCGGATTTGGACAATCAGTCGCGGGAATTAGCCCTACCGACGTCGGTCGCCCACGCCTTCGTAACCGGGCAACGTCGAAGCGGCGCCTTAACATCCGCCCTATGCCCGATACGCGCCTTACGCACGTCACGAATCGCTCCCGCACGCGACAGCGACGAGCAATGTCACGCGCAATGTTTCGACGACCCGCGACCAACGGTCTCGAAGGTTGCGTTCAATAGATGACGATTCTCTTCGCGCTACTCACGTCACTCACCAATGCGCTCGCCGTCACGTTGCAACACATCGCGAGTACGAGTGACGTTGAGAAATCAAAAGGTTGGAAGTTCGTGAAGTATCTATTGCGCCATCCACTTTGGTTGTTGGGATGGCTCGCGCTCTGCGGATCGCTCATCTTCCAAGCGTTGGCGCTCCACTTCGGCCCCCTCTCGCTCGTGCAACCAATTCTCGTGACGGAGCTGATTCTCGCGTTGGTGCTGCGTCAACTCTGGCTCCACCAATCGATTCGTGGTGTCACGTGGTTGGCGGCGATCATCACGGCGGCGGGACTGGTGATCTTCCTCGTAATGACGTCACCCCACGGAGGATCGTTTCTTCCCACGTCGTCGGCGTGGACCGTCCCTTCGATTGTCTGTGTCGCGGGAGTGGCGTTGCTCGTTGCCCTCGCCCAACGCGGTTCGCCGGCCCGTCGAGCCGCACTCTTTGCGAGTGCAACGGCGGTCATGTGGGCCCTCGAGGCAACGTTCATCAAGGCCACGACCGACACCATCAGCGCGTTGGGCTTCGGTGGTGCGTTCACGCGCTGGCCGGTGTACGCCCTGATCGTCGGGGGTGTCATTGGATTGCTCTGTGAACAGGCAGCGCTGCACGTTGGACCGCTCAGCGTCTCTCAGACCTTCATTGTCATCGTGGACCCGGTCGTCAGCGTCGCGCTGGGCATCTGGCTCTACCGCGAACGTTTGCACCACGGTGCACTGAACCTCACCATCGGTGTCATGGCTTTCGCTCTCATGTGCGCCGGGATCGTCGCCCTTACGCGAACGGCGCCGGCATCAATGAGCGCTGACGTACATCGCCTCTAGTGACTACGTGTCCCAAAGGCGCTGGGAGTAGATGATCCGCCACGACCGACGTGCAGTTGTCGCGCCCCGAATCGACGCAACGCACGCAAATCCCAAGGCGAACGCCATAGGGAGCCACACGTCGTGTCGTGGATACGTTGCCACGATGGCTCCGGCCACATGCGACTCGCGATTCTGCAATTCAACGGCCACGCCCCAAACGAGATACGCGAGGAACGTCAGCGTGAGCGATACTGACGTCAGAGCACTCACCGTCCGACCGAAGCGAAGCGTTTCGGGTGGCACGTTGACGCGGTTCGCAACGACGACCAGGCTGGCAATCGTGATCAGCCATCCTCCAATGGCGACGACCCACATGAAGTTGCCCATGAGCGCCGCGACCGCGGAGTGACCGCCGACAAACTGAAAATTTGGCCCGTTCGGGCGCGAACCATCCGTGAGATACCCCTGGGCGATCCGCATGGCCAAGAGTAAAGCCACCGTGGCGACAGGCAACCAAGTGAGAACGTACATCGCGCGACGATTCCGTCTCTTCTCTTGAACGATGCCGTAGCGCAGCGCCCCCAATCCGACAATCAAAACGAGCAGCGTCAGTGAGTACAGAGCGTCCATGAACATCGTGGAACCGCCGATGATCCACGTGGCCGTCGATATCGTCGGGTGCACCCAGTGAACACCCGACTCGGACACAACTCTCGTCCGAAAGAGCGTCAATTGGAATGGGTAACCGACCTGCACGTCACCGGAACTTGAATGGACCTCGAACCGGCCTGTAATGAACAACAAGAACGGCACGATCGCTATCCACGGGAGCGTGCTGGCGGCGACGGACGTTCGAATTCGTGTCGCGAGCAGACCGAAGGTGTGCGGCATCCCCCGAACTTGAAAACGTGATCTCATCGCGTCGCGCAACAGACCAACTGCAATCGCACTTTCTGATCGACCATCGAGTTTGAGATCGTCAATCACCGCAAGCATCTCTTCGCCGTAGCGCTCGGTCCACCACTTCGGATAACAGCGCAACGCGAGGTCGATGAATGAACTTCCCACGTTCAGCCGATCTCTCCAAGACGCCGCAGCCCGATCGTCGCGACCTTCATCGCGCTCTGCAGTCGTTCGGTCAATAGGGCCGAGCCGGCGCCCGTGATGCGATACGGTCGACGACGATCCTTCGACGGCAGTGGAGCCACGAGGCCCTCTTCTTCGAGGCGCACGAGTACGCCGTAGAGGGTGCCCGGTCCGAAGACCGTGCCGGTCATTTCCTCAATGTCCTTGATGATCGCGTAGCCGTGCTTCGGGCCACCGGTCAGACTCGTCAGCACGAGGATCGTCGGGTCTTGCGTACGACCTAATCGCTTCGATTCCACCGTCACCACCTTTCCGCGAACACGACACTACTACGGAATTCGTAATAGTGTCGTGCTGCGACGTGAATCGTGTTCTCCGGCGTGCGGAGTCAATTCGCGCCTGGATCGCGACGCATGCCTAGAGGCGAAGGTCACATCCGAACTGGCGCCACTGCCTGGTTCGACAGAGAATTATCACGGTGTTGAGTCAATGTTTTGAACGAACGATAGTAAAATTTTCAGGTGCCTCGGGTTTGGCTACCGTTGTCCGCTCTGGATTTCTCATGTCGTTGTACTGGTGACACGAGTCAAGAGTTTCGTGTAGTGAAAATGCAGGCCCACGGAACTATCTTGCGTTGGCTCTTCGCGTGAGTGATTCGACAACACCAGGACCGGGCCGCAAGAGTCCGCGACGGAGTGCTTGGATTGCCATTGCCGTCGGCGTCGTGGCGATCGGGTTCTTGGGGTCATACCTCGGCGCCAAAAGTCTTTCCCAGAGTGACGTGCAGCAAGCTCATCAGAATCTCCGGACGTCGTCGGTCGAGATCGCGTCGGCGCTCAACCTCGCCATTGAACATGAACAAGACCTGGCGATCAGCGCCGGAGCGTTCATCATCGAGAACCCCAACGCCTCCGAGACGGACTTCATCCGTTGGGTGAGGAACGTCGACGCCTTCCAGCGCTACCCCGAGATCCTCTCCATTGCGGAAGTCGATGTCGTGCGCCCATCGCAATTGAAGGCCTTCGCGGCGCGAGCGACCCTCAACGCGAAGGAATCGAACGCCCCCGAACAGACCTTCACCCTCACACCCGCTGGTCGACGTCCGTTCTACTGTTTGGTTGGCGTCGACTACGCCCGACGGGGTTTACCGCAGATTCCGATTGGCCTTGATCTTTGTGATTCGTCACTGGGACCGCAGTTACTCCGAGCGGCCCATTCCGGGCAGGCGACCTACGCCCCCGACAACCTGGGTGGTCCGGCCGCACTGGCATTGGGCACGCCGCTCTATCGCAACGGCAGCCACCCGTCTACCGCCGCGGGCCGCCGAGCCAACCTCATCGGATTCACCGGAACTGAGATTCTGCCCAACACGATCTTGACGACGGCACTGCTGGGCCACCCCGGCATAGCGGTCGCCTTCCGATACGAAGGAAGTGGAACCGACGAGACGTTCGTGGCCGGACGTCGCGCTAAGGAAACGTTTTCGGCGTCGGTAAACCTTCACAATGGTTGGCACGTGAACGTCTTTCGGGCTGCCGTCAATGGCGGCGTCTTCGGACAGGGCGACTCCACGCTGGTATTCCTCGGTGGCGTCCTCCTCAGCCTGTTGCTCGCACTGCTGATCTACGTCCTCGGCACGAGTCGATCGAGTGCCGTGCAACTGGTGAAGGAGAGGACCGACCAGCTGCAACATCAGGCACTCCATGATTCACTTACCGGTCTCCCCAACCGCGCACTGATCCTCGACCGCATCGATCAAATGCTCGCGCGCTCCAGACGAGAACACTCCGAGGTGGCCGCGCTCTTCCTCGACATCGACAACTTCAAGGACATCAACGACACCCTGGGTCACCGCGCGGGGGACGAGTTGCTCGTCAGCGTCGGCGTCCGATTGAAGAGCGCCGTGCGCGAGAACGACACGGTCGGACGACTCGGTGGCGACGAATTCGTCGTCCTGGCCGACGGTGTCTCCTTGGAGGCTGGCGTGGACGTGGTGGCTGCGCGCCTGCTCGACGTCATGGCGACACCGTTCATCATTTCAGCGAGCAAGTTGCCGCTCAATGTCTCGGCCAGCATCGGCATCGCCGAAGGTGATCGAGCGGCGCCCGAGGCATTGCTCCAAGACGCCGATATCGCGCTCTACCAAGCGAAGGCGGCCGGCAAACAAAGGGCCGTGACGTTCATTCAGTCAATGCAGGATTCGGTCGACCACCATCGACGTCTGGAAGTCGACCTCCACGGCGCTCTTCAGGGCGATCAATTCTTCTTGATGTATCAACCCACGGTCGACCTTTCGACCGGCGCCTTTACCGGCGTCGAGGCCCTTATTCGTTGGAACCATCCCGATCGCGGCGTCGTGCTGCCCGACGACTTCATCCCCGCTCTCGAATCCTCGGGCCTCATCATTCCCGTCGGGGCGTGGGTTTTGCACGAAGCGTGTCGCCAAGGCGCCCTGTGGCAGGGCCGCGGTCACCGCTTCACGGTCTCGGTCAACATTTCGGCCAAGCAACTCGAGCGGGACCAAATCGTGACCGACGTCCGAGAAGCGATCACGATGAGCGGCTTCGACGCCAATGAACTCATCTTGGAACTCACCGAGACGGCGCTGATGCACGACTCCGGCTCGACATTGTCGCGACTGATGTTGTTGAAGGCGCTTGGTGTTCGCGTCGCGATTGACGACTTCGGCACGGGATACTCGTCCCTCGCCTACCTGCGACAGTTCCCCATCGACGTCTTGAAGATCGACCGTTCGTTCGTGTCCGGTATCGCCGATTCGAGGGAATCGGCGGCGCTCGTACATACTCTGGTGCAGCTGGGCAAGGTGCTCGGCATTGAAACCATCGCCGAGGGTGTCGAGACCAACGACCAGCGTTCACGTCTCGAGACCGAACACGTTGACACGGGACAGGGCTTCTTGTTCGCGCGGCCACTCGCCGTCGCCGACCTCGATCGACTCCTTCTCAATTCCTCCGGAAAGCCTGAGTGGCTGAGCGTGGCCCTCCCTCGAGACGACGCGTAAGTCGATTCCGCTCGCCGAACATTGAGGTCACACTCTCGTGTCCTCGGGTGACATATACAGTGGCCAGCAAAAGCAGCGAAGGAGGACGTCGTGCCAAAGAGCGCTCCCGAGGAAGAATCGGCTTCGAGCAAGATCACGAAGCGCACTGGTGAGTTCGACGATTGGCGCGGCGAGACGCTCGCGCATCTGCGTCAGCTCATCCACGACGCCGATCCAGATATCGAAGAGGAGTGGAAGTGGGTGAAACCCTCAAGTCCCGGGGTTCCCGTCTGGAGCCACGACGGCGGGGTGTGCACTGGCGAAGTGTACAAACAGGTGGTGAAGCTCACGTTCTTTCGCGGCGCGACAGTGCCGGACCCGAAACAACTCTTCAACTCGAGCCTGGAAGGGAACGTACGGCGCGCCATAGACGTCCGCGAAGGCGAGAAGATCAACGTGACGGCATTCAAACAACTGATTCGGGCCGCGGTCGCGGTCAACCGGGCAGTCCTCGCTGAACGAACTACAAAAAAGAAGTAGTCGTCAGCTGCTGAGGGATGGCTCCAATGGACTGCGCTACACGGTGGGCTACGAAAATGCGCGTGCCGCTCGCGCGCTCGTACTAACTGTCCAAAGACCGGAACCAATCCCACTTCGTGGAGGTGATGGGATTCGAACCCACTGCCTCTACATTGCGAACGTAGCGCTCTACCAATTGAGCTACACCCCCGAAGAGGCTTTAACTTTAGCCCAACGCCCGGCGAGGCTGGGATTGACGTTGCCAACCATCGTCCTCGTCATCCTCTTCGTACTCGGACTCGTATTCATCCTCGTAGCGCGGTGAGACGACGTCATAGAGTCGCTGGACCGACGCCAGTTTGCGTGGCTGGGGCAGGCGAATGTGCAACGACGATTCTTCCAAATAGCCCTGGGAGACCGCGTAGAGCGCGAGGGCCACGTAGGAAACTATGCAGACCCACGACGCGACTGCCAGATCCAAGATCAACGAATAACTCACCGTGAAGGCGAGGATCGACAACACCGCCGAGACGAGAAGAAGGCGCATGAACATCATCTGTCGGCGCGACTTCATCGACCGGTGGCGAATCGGCGCGTCGTAACCGCGGCGCACCGTCGCTTCACTGGGCACCGACGAGTAGGCGGCGGCGTAGCGGTTCATCGACTCACGTTCATTGATCGGCTCGTCGTCGTACTCGTAGTCCTCGCTCCATTCGTCCCACGAGCTGCGTGACTCCAGTGAGCGGTAGGTGTCGTCGGCGTGAACGACGGTGAGGCGGGACCGGCGCCCGGGACCGTGGGGTTCCGGTTCCGCATGGTCAGCCTGGTCCAGTCGATGGGCCGGGTTAACGACGTACTCCTGGCGGCTCAGGACCTCGTGTTCGGCGTGAAAAGACTGAATCGAGCGTTCTGCTCCGCCGTCACGGAGACGTCGAATGACCACGGGCGTCAAAAGCGCCACCCAGAAGAGGGCGAGGACTACTAAAAGCATCCGACATACCCCACGACAAGCCACCTTGACATTGCAGTCAAAGTTACAAGCGTTTTAAGGGTTTTTGGTGGATGTCACGCCTCGTGGAGGCCGCACTCTTCCTTGTCGGCACCGACCCAGCGACCCGACCTACGGTCCCCCGGCACGAGTGGCTTCTCGGTTACCGCGGCGCACCCGATCGACGCGTAGCCCTGCGCCCACAGTGGGTGCTCGGGCAAGTCGTGTGACGACAGGTAGTACGCGACGTCGTCGTCGGTCCACGTGGCGAGCGGGTTCACCTTCACGAGTTTGAATTTCTCATCCCACATCAGGGTTTTCATGTTCGTACGCGACGGCGCGTCGACTCGTTTCACCGACGTGATCCAGGCTGATTTGCCCGTGACGGCCCTCCCGAGCGGCTCGACTTTGCGAAGTTCGCAGCATCGTTCGGTGCCGCAGGGCCACGCGTCGGCGTCGGCACCGGGCGTCGTGCGCGTCATGTTGAGCGACCAATCGCGCTCGATTCGTGACGCGAATTCGAGCGTCTCGGGGAAATGTCCGCGCGTGTCCAAAAAGATGATTTCAGAATTGGGACGAAGTTGATGAACCATGTGCAGTAGCGCGACGTCTTCGAAGGAGCAGGCCATCGCGACGTCGTCGTTGAATCGTTCGAAGGTCCATTCGAGGATCTTGAGCGGTGTCGAACGCTCGAAACTCTCATTCACCGAATCGAGTTCTTCGAGGAGGTCACGGGTCGGCGTAATCAGGGTCATTTGCTCAACTGCCTTACATTCTCGAGTGTTTTACTAGGATATACGGAGACCTAACGGACCATGACGACGACACCCTTGCGCACCTCCACGACCACCGACCACCTCGACCTGCTGGAGTCCCACGCCATTTTCATCCTCCGCGAGGTCGTCGCCGAGTGCGAACGCCCGGTCCTGCTCTTCTCCGGCGGTAAGGACTCCGCGGTGCTCTTGCACCTCGCGGTTAAGGCCTTCGCGCCCCAGCAACTGCCGTTTCCGGTCATGCACATCGACACCGGCCAGAACTTCCCCGAGGTCATCGAATTTCGCGACGCCACGGTCAAGCGCGTCGGCGCGCGACTCGTGGTCGCCAAGGTGCAAGACACCATCGACCAGGGCAAGGTCCAAGACCCCGGCGCCATGGGTTCGCGCAACCGACTGCAGACGGTGACGTTGCTCGACGCCATCCACGACAACAACTTCGACGCCGCTTTCGGCGGCGCTCGGCGTGACGAGGACAAGGCGCGCGCCAAAGAGCGCATCCTTTCTTTCCGCGACACCTTTGGCCAGTGGGACCCTCGAAAGCAACGACCCGAACTGTGGCAGATCTATCAGGGCAAGGTGAATCCCGGTGAGAGCGTGCGCGCCTTCCCCCTCTCGGATTGGACCGAGCTGGACGTGTGGCAGTACATCCAACGCGAGCAAATGGGATTGCCGAAGATCTACTTCGCCCACGAGCGCGACGTCGTCATGCGCGACGGAATGTACTTGGCGATCGGGCCGTTCGTGGAACCGGGTGAGGGTGAGATCGTCGAACACCTCTCCGTGCGCTTTCGCACGGTCGGCGACGCCAACTGCACGGGGGCGGTGAGGTCGAGCGCCGCGACGCTCGAAGCCATCATCGACGAAGTGGCGCTCGCGAACGTCTCGGAACGCGGCGCGACGCGCGCCGACGACAAGTTCTCCGAGACCGCCATGGAAGATCGAAAACGCGAAGGGTACTTCTAAACGTGGAACTCGCCACCAAGGACCTCCTGCGCTTAGCGACCATCGGCTCGGTCGACGACGGCAAGTCGACCTTGATCGGACGGATCCTGGTCGACACGCGCCAGCTCTTCGACGACCAGCTCGACGCCGTCGCCGAGGCTTCGGAGAAACGCGGCGTCGGCGACCTCGACCTCAGTTTCGTGACCGACGGACTGCGCGCGGAACGCGAGCAGGGCATCACCATCGACGTGGCCTATCGCTACGCGACGTCGCCCACGCGCAAGTTCATCATCGCGGACTGCCCGGGCCACGTGCAGTACACCGGCAACATGGCGACCGGCGCCTCGACGGCCGACCTCGCGCTGGTCGTGCTCGACGTCGCCTCCGGACTCAAGGAGCAGACCCGTCGACACCTCTGCATCGCGGCACTTCTCGGCGTGCGCTCGATCATCGTCGCGGTCAACAAGATGGACTCGGTCGACTGGTCCAAGCTGGCCTTTGACCGCGTGGTCGACGAGATTCAAGCCCTCGCGCGCGACCTCGATTTCACGTCGGTCTCGATTATTCCGGTGTCGGCCCTGCTCGGCGACAACGTCGTGGAGAGTTCGGTGCACTTCCCCTGGTACGAAGGTCCCACGGTCCTCGAGGCGCTCGAGAGCTCCGAAGCGGGCGCCTGGGAGCACACGACCACGCGCGGCGCGCGCCTGCCAATCCAATGGGTCCTTCGCCAATCGGGCGGCGGTCGAACCTACGCCGGGATGGTGAATGGCGACACCTTCCGCGTCGGTGACCGCGTCACGCTGCTGCCGGCCAATATCGAAACGACGATCACCGCCATCAACTTCGGCGGCCAGGAGATCAGCGAGGCGACCGTCGGACTAGCCGCCGACGTCGCGTTAGCCGACGAGACCAACGCCGGACGGGGCGACCTGATCGCCACCGCTCCCTTGCCTTCGGTCGTGAATGAACTGAAGACCACGATCTGTTGGTTCGGCGACAAGCCCCTCGTGATCGGTCAACGCCTCAAGATGAAGCACACCTCCAAGGTCACGCCGGTGCGGGTCAAATTGATCAACGGAGTGATCGACATCGAGAAGCTCGACATCGACGAATCGACGTCACTGAACACTAACGACATCGGACTGGCCACCCTGCAGACCGCCGACCTCTTGGTGGTCGATGACTACCGCTCGAATCGGGTCACCGGGAGCTTCGTCCTGATCGACGAAGCGACCAACGCCACCGTCGCCGCCGGCATGGTCGGACACGCAAGTTTCCTCTAGAACTGGACCAGCATCGAAATCAACGCGACGGCGATGAGGGCGAGCAGAATGTCGATCGACTTCAGAAACGCCCGTCCACTATCGGGCGGCGCCACACCGTCGCGCGCGATCGCCTGGGCCAAGGCGCGCTCTTGCGGCAACGTCCTCGCTTCAAGGTGACCGGCGATCGCCAAGTAGCAAAGGATCCCCACGCCAATCCACGGCTTGGAGAGCGACACTGATTTATCGCCGGTCAAGGACATGATCAGTCCCGTGATCGGCAAGACGTGCACCACGCGTACCGCCCAATTGCGTCGATCGGGGAAGCGTTTACGCTGGACCGACTCAGCGGCGCCCTTCGCGATCGCCTGGGCTGACGTTCGCATCACGATGAACACGATCAACGTGTCGACCGCGGCGATGATGTGAATCAGAAAGACCAAGTCATACGGGATCGATGTTGCGATCATGCTTCCTCCAGTAGCGCGGTGGCCGCGCGATAAGGATCGGTCGTGCCCGCCAGCAACGAATCGATCTGTGCTTCGTACGCATCACCGTGCGCCAGCGCGCCGACGCGTGAACGGACCATCGCCGAGAGCACCTTGTCGAGTTCGACGCGCATCCGCGTGCGACGACGATCCTCCAATTGCCCACTCTCAAGAAACGATCGATGGTTCACGACCGCGTCCCACAGTTCCGCGACGCCGGTGCCGTCGGTGGCCACGGTCTCGAGAATCGGCGGACGCCACTCGTGGGCACCGCCGAGTTCGAGCATCTGATCCAGGTCGCGTCGCGTCTCACGGACACCGGGGCGATCGGCTTTGTTGATGACGAAGATATCGGCGACCTCGAGCAGCCCAGCCTTGTTGGCCTGCATGGCGTCGCCCCAGCCGGGATTAACGACGACGATCGTCGTGTCGGCCGCCGACGCGATCTCGACCTCCATCTGTCCGACGCCGACGGTTTCGACGAGGACCAGTCGAAAGTTCGCGGCGCCGAGTACTCGAACGGCGTCCGGCACCGCCAGTGAGAGTCCGCCGAGGTGTCCCCGCGTCGCCATCGAGCGAATGAAGACGTGCTCGTTGGTCGCGTGTCCCTGCATACGAATCCGGTCGCCGAGGATCGCGCCGCCAGTGAACGGAGAACTGGGATCGACGCACAGCACACTCACCTGATCGAAGTCGTCGGCGCCGCCGAACGAACCGCGATCGAGCACCACGTTGATCAGCTGGTCCGTCAAAGTCGATTTCCCGGCTCCCGGCGGCCCGGTGACCCCCACGACGTAGGGCGCCTTCGCGCGATAGGCCAGCGCCGCGGTCGCCAGCTGTGCCGGTCCCCCGGACTCGACGAAGGTCAAGAGACGCGCGAGAGCGGTGCGCGAACCCTCGCGGGCCTGCTCCACCAATTCGACGGGATCCGAGGAGATCACGAGAACCGTTCGATGTTAGCGCCGAGGTGGCGAAGGCGTTCGACGAAGTCGTCGTAACCGCGGTCCATGTGCTCGAGTCCCGTGACCGTCGTCTCGCCTTCGGCGACGAGACCGGCGAGGATCAACGCGGCTGCGGCACGGATGTCACTGGCGTGCACCGAGGTCCCCGTCAAGTGATCGACGCCGCGGATCATCGCGTGATGGCCTTCGGTGGTAATGCTCGCGCCGAGGCGCACGAGTTCGTCGACGTAGCGAAAGCGACCGACGAACAGGTTCTCGGTGACGACCGAGACGCCGTCGGCCACACTCAGCATCGTCGTGATGAGTGGTTTGTAGTCGGTCGCCACACCCGGATACGGCAACGTCGCGACGTCACAGGCCCGGAAAATTTGCGGCCCCTGTGCGGCGACGCCCGGACCGCGTACGTCGACCACGCCGCCCATCGCCTCGATCTTTCGCAGCAGCATCTCCATGTGCTCGGGATGGGCGTCGACCACGCGCACCTCGCCGCCGGTGATGAGTCCCGAGGCCAGGTACGTCGCGCTGACCACGCGGTCGGTCACGACGTGGTGACGGGCGGGACGCAGCTCCGCCACGCCATCGATGGTGAGCCGTGACGTACCCAGGCCTTCGATGCGCGCGCCCATGGCGATGAGCTGTTTCGCGAGGTCTTCCACTTCGGGCTCGCGCGCGGCGTTGTCGATGACCGAGCGGCCCTCGGCGAGCACGCAGGCCATCAGCAGGTTGTCGGTCGCGGTGTGACTCGGGTACTCGAGCGTGATGCGCGCCGCGCGCATTCGTGGTCGGTCGATCGTGGCGCGAATGAAGTTGCGATCGTTGTGGAACGTCGCGCCCATGGCCGTGAGGCCGTCGGTGTGGAAGTTGATTGGTCGCTGACCGAAGTCGTCGCCACCGGGCAACGCCATGTCCGCGCGCCCGCAGCGTGCGAGCAGTGGTCCAAGTATCACGATCGACGCGCGCATCGCCTCGAATAGTCGGGCCGGGGCGACTGGATTTATGTCCGCAGCCTCGGGGACGTCGATTGAGAGTTCGTGGTCAGCCGGACGCGCGACGGTGCAGCCCAACGCTTCGAGGAGTTCCACCATCATGGTGACGTCCGTGATATTCGGGACGTTGGTCAAGTGGTGCTCTCCCGTGGCCAGCAGGCAGGCCGCCATTTCCTTCAGGACCGCGTTTTTGGCGCCGAAGGCCTGTACGTCGCCCTCGAGTGCTCCGGCGGGCTTGACGACGAGGGTTGTCACTCTACAAGTATTGCCGGTGACGGGAATTGGCCCGGGACGAGGTCGAAGAGGTCGGCGACACTACGCTAGCGACGTGCTCCAACCGTACCGACCGGACCGCAATATCGCGCTTGAGTTGATTCGCGTCACTGAAGCCGCCGCGATCGCCGCTGCGCGGTGGTCCGGTCGCGGCGACAAGAACGCGGCCGACGGCGCCGCGGTCGACGCGATGCGTTTCGTGCTCGGCGCTGTGGAGATGGACGGCATCGTCGTCATCGGAGAGGGCGAAAAAGATGACGCGCCCATGCTCTACAACGGAGAGCGGATCGGCGATGGTCGTCCGCCGCTCGTCGACATCGCGGTCGACCCGGTCGACGGAACGACGCTCACCGCGATGGGCCGCAACGGCGCGCTGTCGGTCATTGCGCTGTCCGAGCGCGGGTCAATGTTCAACCCCGGACCGTGCGTCTACATGAACAAGATCGCGGTCGGACCGCGCGGGCGCGGTTCAGTCGACATCAACGCCTCGGTGACCGACAACCTGAGCGAACTCTCCAAGCGACTGAAGATTCCGATTGCCGAACTCGGTGTCGTCATTCTCGATCGTCCGCGCCACGAAACACTGCTCGCGGAGGTTCGCGAGACCGGTGCGCGCGTGCTCTCAATCTCCGACGGCGACGTCGCTGGCGCCATTGCGACCGGCTGGCCGAATTCCGGCGCGGACATTCTCATTGGAGTCGGCGGCACGCCCGAGGGCGTGATCGCGGCCGCGGCGCTGAAGGGTCTCGGCGGCGAGATCCAGGGCATGCTGATCGCGCGCGACGATGAGGAGCGCCGTTCGGCCGAGGCGCTGGGTTACGACTTCACACGAGTGCTGACAACCGACGATCTGGTCTCCAGTGACAACTGCTTCTTCGCGGCGACGGCGATCACCGACGGTGATTTCTTGCGCGGTGTGCGATTTCACGACTTCGGCGCGACCACGCAGTCGATGGTCGTGCGTTCACGTTCGGGCACGGTGAGGACGATCGAGACGTTCCACCGCCGCAACAAACTCGAAGAGTTCACGTCCGCCGGCTTCTAACACTTGTTCGATTGTTCACGAAGCACGATTACGCAGCGATTCACGCTCCACTTCCGATTGCAATGAACTCCCCGTCGTCGTAAGGTCCGCAGTAGAACCCGCCGGGCTCTGATTGGTCGTCTTTCCACAAGGAGGTCGTCGTGCAGGTTTCGAATCTCTTAGCGAACAAGAGCCACGACGTGGCCACGATTTCCCAAGAACGCACCGTGAGCGACGCGCTGTCGCTCTTGAAGGAACGCGGGATCGGAGCCCTCGTCGTCACCGGTCCCGTCCCGCCGTTGGTCGGCATCTTCAGCGAGCGCGACGCCGTGCGTGCCCTGGCCACCAATGGCGCCAAGGCACTTGAAGCCACCGTCTCAGAACTTATGTCGACCGACGTTCAGACCTGTGACGAGACCACGACGGTGACCGAGTTGATGGGTCTCATGACCGAGCGACGCATACGCCACCTGCCAGTCGTGCACGAAGGACAACTCGTCGGCATGATCTCGATTGGCGACGTCGTGAAGGCCCGTTTCGACGAACTGGAGCACGACAAGAAAGACCTGCTGGACTACGTGTCGGCGCGGTAGGCACGATACGACAGCCACCACTCTTTATTCGGTCGCGAGTTTGACGGCCTTTCGGAACTTGAATCGCTCGCTGAGCCAGCAGACCAGCGGAAAGAGTCCGATCGTGGCGAGCATCCATCCCACGTATTGAAGTGTGTGACCATCGGGCGCGAACATCAACGCCAAACCGACGATATAAAAGGCCCAGGTAACACGCTTCCAGATCTGAGCTCGGCCGTACTGATCGGCGATGGCGTCGCCGTAGGTCGCGCGTTCGGAGTACTTGTTGCCCCAGTGATTGACGCCGCTTTGTTCAATTTTGTCGACAACGCGCATTAGTACGGTGACCCCAGATCGTGGTTGATTACAGGTCCTACAATACCCCCCATGAGCGAGGTCTTGGATGGCCGCAGGATCACGCGCTCGTTAGTCCGTTTCAATGCGATGTTCGGAGCCCTCGTGCTGCTCGCGGCAATCGTCCTGTTCGCGACCGGTAGGTGGCCCGGCGCGCTCGGCGCGCTCTTGAGCACCATTCCGATCGGGTTGGTGTCCCTGCGATTCAAGCGAACCGTTCGCGAGGCCCGTTCCAAGATCGCTCGACCGCGCGGAACATGGATAATGGCGGGAGTGTCCGCACTGCCCGGCGTCATCATGATCGTGGTCGGGTATCTCATCGGCGACGACTTTCTCATCGTGGTGTGCACCGCGGCCGGCGCCTCGTCCATCGGCATGTCGGGACTCCTTTTCGCGATTACGCGATCGCTCCTACCGACGTAGGCGATTCGAACCTCGAGCTCAACGTGAGCGAACCCGGCGACCGCGTGACGGCCAGCGTTATGACTTCGCGGCGTTCAGTCGAAGTTCGGCGCGTTCGAGCGCCGCTCGCGCCATCGTGCTCGCCGCGGTCTCCTGATCATTGCGGCTGTCGGCGGCGATCTCCGCCTGCGCCGCTTCCTTGGCGGCCTGGGCGCGGGCCACGTCTATCTCGTCCACCTTCTCGGCGATGCCCGCGAGGACCGTGGCGAGCGTCTCGTCTTCTCCCTCGCCGGGACCGACCTGGAAGAACCCGCCGTGGACCGCAATGGCGATCTCACCCTCCGTGGTCCCGACACGCACCACGCTCGGCACGACGTCACCGACCATGTCCATGTGCTCGGGCAAGACCGTGAACCAGCCCTCGGTAGACCTCGCCACCAGTGCCGTCGCCTCCCCGACCCACAACGGGGCCTCGGGCGTCACGATCTCGACCTTCAGTGTGGCCACGGTTAATCCTTCTGGAGTTCGGCGGCTTTGCGCTCGACGTCCGAGGCGCCCCCGACGTTCAAGAACGCCTGCTCCGGGAACGCGTCGAGGTCACCGTTCACCAAGTGCTCGAAGGACTCGATGGTCTCTTGGACCGGCACGTTGATGCCGTCGATACCGGTGAAGACCTTGGACACGAACATCGGCTGGGACAGGAAGCGCTGGATCTTGCGCGCGCGCGTCACCGTGATGCGGTCCTCCTCGGACAGTTCGTCGAGGCCCAGGATCGCGATGATGTCCTGCAGCTCTTTGTTGCGCTGCAAGATCTGCTGGGTTTGACGAGCGACGGCATAGTGTCGCTCGCCCACGATCTCGGGGGCCAGAATGTTCGACGTCGAGGTCAGGGGGTCGACGGCCGGGTAGATACCGAGCGCGGCGATCTGACGACTGAGCTCGGTCGTGGCGTCAAGGTGGGTGAACGTCGTGAACGGCGCGGGGTCGGTGTAGTCGTCGGCCGGCACGTAGACCGCCTGCAGTGAGGTGATCGAGCGGCCGCGCGTCGAAGTGATGCGCTCTTGGAGTTCGCCCATCTCGTCGGCCAGTGTGGGTTGGTACCCGACCGCGCTCGGCATGCGCCCGAGCAGCGTCGATACCTCGGAGCCGGCCTGGACGAAGCGGAAGATGTTGTCGACGAACAAGAGGACGTCCTGATTCTTCACGTCACGGAAGTACTCGGCCATCGTGAGCGCGGCGAGCGCGACGCGAAGTCGCACGCCCGGCGGTTCGTCCATCTGGCCGTAGACGAGGGCGGTCTTTTCAATGACGCCCGACTCGCGCATCTCCAGCAGAAGGTCGGTACCTTCGCGGGTGCGCTCGCCCACCCCGGCGAAGACCGAGACGCCCTCGTGGAGTTCGGCCACGCGACGGATCATCTCCATGATGAGGACGGTCTTACCGACGCCCGCACCACCGAAGAGGCCGATCTTGCCACCCTGGACGTACGGGGCGAGGAGGTCGACGACCTTGATGCCGGTTTCGAACATGGTGGCGTGCGGCTCGAGTTGGTCGAAGGCCGGCGCGTTGCGGTGGATCTCCCAGTAGTCCTCAACCGGTCCGATGTCGTCGGTGTCGAGCGACTCGCCGATGACGTTAAAGACGTGTCCGAGCACGGCGTCACCGACGGGCACGGTAATCCCTCGACCGGTCTGGCGCACGACGGCACCGCGCACGAGTCCGTCGGTCGGCTTCATGCACACGCAACGAACGCGGCCTTCTCCGATCTGCTGGGCGACTTCACCGGTCACCGTGATCGTTTCGCCGTCGATGATGATGTCGACCTCGACCGCGTGGTTGATCTCGGGCAACGAGTGCGGCGGGAACTCCACGTCCACGACCGGTCCGGCGATCGCGACGACGCGCCCCGTCTCGAGGGTGGTCTTTTCTGGAGCGATGGTCATTTGTTTCTCACTTTCCCGAGCGGAGCGCTTCGGCGCCGCCCACGATTTCCATGATTTCGGTCGTGATCGAGTCCTGACGGGCCCGGTTCATGACGCGACTGAGGTTTTGTCCGAGTTCGTCGGCGTTGTCGGTCGCGGCGGCCATGGCGCGCTGTTGACTGATGTGAAACGAGGCCGCGCCTTCTAAGAGTGCTGAGAAGATCTCGCTCTCGAGGGCCTTGGGCGCGAGCGTCGTGAGGAGTTGGGCGACCTCAGGTTCGAACTCGGTGTAACCCTTCAAGACCTTCGGTGCCTCTTCGTCGACCAGGTCCGGCATCGCGAGCGGTAGCAACTGCTCCACTTCGACGCTTTGGGTGGCCGAGGACAAGAAGCGCGTCGAGACCAAGAGCACCTGTTGGGCCTCGCCCGAGACGAACGGCGCCGCGACGGTCGCGGCGATGCGACGAGCGTCTTCGAAGGTCGGGCGATCGGACATCCCGACGAAACCTTCGGCCAGGTCGATCCCGCGGAAGCGATAGAAGGCGCCGGCCTTCTTGCCCACGCTGAAGAGTCGCACGGAGGTCCCGTCGTCTTCGAGCTTTCGCACGAGTCGTTCGCCGGCGCGCATCGCTGATGAGTTGTACGCCCCGGAGAGGCCACGGTCGCCGGTCAGCACCAGCACGATCGCGCAATCAACGTGCTCGGGCGTCGCGAGGAGTTTGGCCGCGCCGGCCGGATCGGCTTTCGCCGCTTCGACGATGATGCGTCGCATGCCGTTGCGATAGGGACGGTTCGCAATGATGCGCGCCTGAGACCGCGAGATCTGGGAGGCGGCAATGAGCTCCATCGCCTTCGTGATCTTGCGCGTGGACTGCACCGACTTGATTCGTCGACGCAGAATCCTTTCCTGTCCACCGGCCATTGCTCCTCCTTTCTCGCTAGCTCTTTGACTGACTACTTCGTCGTGACGGCGAAGCTGTTCACGAACAGCTGCATCGCGGCGTCGAGTGAGTTCGACTCGGGCAGCGCGCCGGTCTCTCGAATCGCGTAGAGCAGGTCCGCGTGTTGCGCCCGGAAGTTGATCAACAGCTCGGTCTCGAATCGACGAACGTCCTCAACGGGAATCGTGTCGAGCCAGCCCTTGGTGCCGGCGTAGATCGCGATGCACTGCTCTTCGACCGGCATCGGCGCATTGAGGCCCTGCTTGAGCAACTCGGTGAGGCGATAGCCCCGGTCGAGCTGACGCTGGGACGACTTGTCCAACTCCGAACCGAAGGTCGCGAAGGACTCGAGGTCGCGGAACTGGGCGAGGTCGATCTTGAGCGTCCCCGCGACCGAGCGCATGGCCTTGATCTGGGCCGCGCCACCGACGCGCGACACCGAGTTACCCACGTCGATCGCGGGACGCACGCCGGAGTAGAAGAGGTCGGACTGCAAGAAGATCTGACCGTCGGTAATCGAGATCACGTTGGTCGGGATGTAGGCCGAGATGTCACCGGCCTTGGTCTCGATGATCGGCAGCGCGGTCAACGATCCCCCGCCGCGCTCGTCACTCAGCTTGGCGGCGCGCTCGAGCAGACGACTGTGGAGGTAGAAGACGTCACCGGGGTAGGCCTCGCGACCCGGTGGGCGACGAAGGAGCAACGAGATCTGGCGGTAGGCCTCGGCCTGCTTCGAGAGGTCGTCGTAGACGACGAGGGCGTGCTCGCCCGAGTCCATCCACTCCTGACCAATCGCGCAGCCGGCGTAGGGGGCGAGAAACTTGAACGGCGCGGGGTCACCGGCCGACGCGACCACGACGACGGTGTACTCGAGTGCGCCGAAGTCCTCTAGGACCTTCACGGTCTGAGCGACCGACGAGTTCTTCTGGCCGATGGCGACGTAGATGCACTTCACGCCCTGGCCCTTCTGGTTCAGAATCGTGTCGATGGCGACGGTCGTCTTGCCAGTCTTGCGGTCGCCGATGATGAGTTCGCGCTGTCCGCGACCCACGGGCGTCATCGCGTCGATGGCCTTGATACCGGTCTGCAGTGGCTCAGAGACGGGCTGACGTCCGGTGATGCCCGGCGCCTGAATCTCCATGCGCCGCTGCTTGGGATTGACCAGCGGCCCCTTGCCGTCAATCGGCTCGCCGATGGCGTTCACCACCCGACCGAGCAACCCGTCACCGACGGGCATGTTCAAGATGCGTCCGGTCGCGCGCACGACCTGCTCCTCTTCGATCGTGTCGACCGAACCGAGCACGACGGCGCCGATCGTGTCCTCGTCGAGGTTCATCGCGAGTCCGAGCGTGCCGTCTTCGAACTCGAGGAGCTCGTTGACCTTGGCCGAAGGCAGACCGGAGACGCGCGCGATACCGTCGCCGACCTCGACGACCCGACCGACCTGCTCGGCGCCGACGGCGGGATTGAACTCCGTCACGTGCTTGCGCAGGGCCTCGGTGATCTCGTTGGCGCTAATGGTGAGCTCTGTCATCACAGGTTCCTTTTCTTAGTCATTTCGATTCAAAGACGATTCGTACAAGTGGCCCGGCGAGACGGCGTCACGCAGCGCGCCCAGACGCGCGCGGGTCGTCGCGTCCAGTCGCAGGTCGCCGATCTCGACGAGAATCCCGCCGAGCAACTCGGGACTGTCGGCGACCTGGAGTTCCACGTTCTTCCCGGTAAGCGCCGTCAGCGACGTGACGAGGTCGGCCCGACTCTGCTCATCGAGTGGTCGCGCGGTGTGCACGCGCGCGACCCGCCAGTCCCGGGCCTTGGCGACGTAGTCCACGAGGTAGTCCAGCGTCCCGACGACGTCACGAGCGCGACCCCCTTCGATGACGAACTTTGCGAGGGCGAGGGTGACGACGTCGACCTTGTCACCGAGCAGGGCCTGGACGGTGCCGAGGCGCGACGCGAGATCGGCGTCGCGGTCGAGCAGCAGGCGTCGCAGTTCGAGGTTGCCTTCGACGGTACGCGCCCAACGGAAGAGTTCGTCTTCGATCTCGTCGAAGTTCTGCGCGTCGACGTCATCGAGTTGGGCGTCGGCGTAACCGGCGACGCGTTGGCGCGACGCCAAGAGACCGAGGCCGCCGAGCGGGTACGTGCCGTCCTGCACGAGCTCTCTGGCGGCGATGGCCAGTTCTCCGAGCGCGTGCGGAACCTCTTGAGCCGGAGCGTGACTGGCGGCGTAGACCGCGATCTGAAGAGTGACGTCGTGGACCTTGCCGCTCAGGACGTCGTGGGCGATCAGTCCGCGCGACGCGCTGGCGATTGACGTATCGGTAAGTACGGCTCGGAGGTCGGCGCGACCGAGGACGGTCTGTTCGAGCGATGCGAGCTCCCCGGTGACCGTCGCGAGCGCGGCGGCGTCCAGTGAACCCAATCGGGCAGCGGCGTATCCTTCGAGCTTGGGCAGCATGATCAGTGAATAGGTCCCCGGGCCGCTTCGACGTTCAAGGCGGCAACGGCTTCACGGACCAGATCCTGGTGTGAACTCTCGTCCACTTCGCGTCCGACGATCTGGTTGACCAGGTCAAAGACGACTTCGCCGATCCGCGCCGAGGCCTCGTCGATGGCGCGCTGGCGCGCGGTATCCACTTCGGCGTTCGCGTTGGCGATGAGTCGGTCGTATTCGCTCTGACCACGACCTGCGGCCTCGGCCTTCACCTGATCCGAGGTCGCTTGAGCGGCCGCCACGATTTCACGAGCCTGGTCCCTCGCCGTAGCGAGGAGGTGCTGGCGTTCGTCGCCGGCCGCGGCCGCTTCGGCCTTGGCGGCATCGGCCGCTGCCAGTGACTCGCGAATCTTCTCTTGACGGGCCTCCAGCGCCTTGTTGAGGGGCGGCAGGATGTACTTCGTCATCAGCAGCAGTATCACCACCACCGTCACGAGTTCAATAAAGAATGTGCCGTTCGGAAGCAGGAAAATCGACGCAATCATCTCAATGCCCTTCTATCTAGTTCGAGAAAATCGGCCCGTTCGACGAACGGGAGTGCGTTCTGAACTACTTGATCTTTGCGAATACGTACACGAACACAATCATGAACAACAGGTTGATGAAGTACATCGCCTCGACCAGTCCGACGGTCAAGAAGAAGTACGTGCGCGCCTTGGCCTCAATCTCGGGCTGACGAGCGATCGCCGCGATTGTCTGGCTCCCGGCCAGGCCGTCGCCGATCGCCGCGCCGATGGCACCGCCACCGAGGGCGAGTCCGCCACCGACGAGTGCTCCCGCAATTCCGATCGCACCTGCGACTGTTTGTGCTGCCATTTTCTATTCCTCCTGGTTGGTGTTACTGCGACGTCTCGAGTACTGCAGTGCTCTTGATTTTCTTCTTCTTCTCGTGCTTCTCTTCGTGCTCATCCTCGTGGCTCGTCGCCATATCGAGGTAGATGATCGTGAGCAACATGAATATGTACGCCTGGATCAACCCAATAGCGAGATCGAAGGGCTTCCATATGACTTCGAAGGGACCGAGTGCTTTCGACGCGAGAGCTGCCACGACCACGATTATCAGGCCACCGGAGAACAGATTGCCGAAAAGACGAAGCGTCAACGTGATGGGCTTGGTGACCTCTTCAATGAGGTTGATCGGCGTCAACCACCCGGCCGGCTTACCGTAATGCTTGATGTAGCCCCCGAGGTGTCGCTCGCGCAGTGATTCGATATGCACCCACACGATGACAAAGAGCGCGAGGGCGAGGGGCAGATTCACGTCGCTCGTGGGGGCCGGAAAGATCTCTCCCGATTGCCCGGGATGCATCGCAGTCGGCAGGAAGCCAATCCAATTGGAGACCAACACAAAAACAAAGACGGTCATGCCCAGTGGAATGAATCGCTTGCCCTTGTCGCCCAGGGAGGACTTGACGAGGTCGCCCACCATGTCGACGAGCAGGATCTCCCAGATGAGCTGAAATTTTCCCGGCACGCCATCCGTGACGGTCTTGCGCAGTCGATAGCCCATGAAGATGATGATGGCCAGCGCGAGCGCGGTCGACATGGCGATGTCCGTGTCAAAGGTCAAGCCGAAAAGGCCGAAGTGAGGGTGATCGCCGACGTGAATCGTCTTCGCGGCGTACAGCATCGTCACCCCATTCCTCCCTGGCTCGTTACGACACGCATAACGTTGACCACAAACACGAGCTGATATAGCACGAGCCCTGACACAATACCGATTCCGAGCGGGGCGTTCAGGAAGACGGCGGCGATGACGACGACCGTCATCAGCGCCAAACGCGCCGTGGTCCGGCCACCCAGTTGGCGGCGAACCGCCTTCGTGCTCTGCTCGCCGCGCATCTCGACCTTGGCGGTTTGGCCGTCGAGGAACCGGAGGTTCGCGATCGCCATGCCCACGCCGATCACGACGCCGAGGGCAGCGAGCAGCGGGGCCACGAAGATGGTCACGACGAAGCCCACGACTCCAACGATGATGGCCGAAAGTGTGGTGCGACGGAGGAGGCGCGGCAGTGTGTCGGTTGGGAGGTTTTCTAGCACGAGCAATGGGTTTCTAAAGGAAACGCCGGACTTGCTTTACCACGCTCACCACGGCGGCGACCGTTCCTAATGTTATCCCGATTAGAAGACCCCACGGCGCGGTCCCCCACGCACGGTCGGCCCAAATGCCGAGTACGACGAAGACGGCGATGATCATCGCCACGGTCGTGCCCATGGTCAGAAGCGCGAACACCCCCGGTAGGTCCTTGACCGGCTCATTCTCCTGTTCAGAGGGTGTGGGCGGCTCGGGTTCGCCCGGAGAGTCGTTCACCGGCGCGCGCTCTCGCGTTCTCGCCGGGCCTCTTCGCCGCGGTAGTACAGGCGATTGACCAGGGGGCTGAACCACGTCATCAGACCGATCAACAGAAGCGCGACGCCCAGGGGGATGAATACGTTCGCCTGCCGGTCGAAGAGCGGCAACAGGACGAAGCCGCACAGCACCGCCGTCCAGAGCCACAAAATCACCACCGTGCGTTTGTGACCGTGGCCCAGGCGCATCAATCGGTGGTGAATGTGGTTCTTGTCCGGGGTGTGAAATCCCTGTCCCGACACCGTTCGTCGAACGAACGCCCAGACGGCGTCGATCAACGGGACGCCGAGGATGAACACGGGAATCAACAGCGGTGCGAAGAAGAAGAACGTCACGCCGCTCGCCGGTGGGGTCCTCCCCCCGATCACCATCGTCGAGGCGCTCATCAGCAGTCCCAACATCAACGCCCCCGCGTCGCCCATGAAGAGCTTCGCCGGGTGAAAGTTGTCGCGTAAGAAACCGAGACAGATGCCGCAGGTGAGGGCCGCGATCAACGGTCCCACGTTGTTGCTGGGCAGGAGTCCGAGGGCCTCTAAGCGCAGACCGTAGAGACAGAGCGTGCCCGACGCGATCGCGACGATGCCGCCGGCCAAGCCGTCGAGCCCGTCGATGAGATTGACCGCGTTCGAGAGCGCGAAGACCCACACCGCCGTGATGATCGGCAGGATCGAGGGACCGAGCACGATGAATCCGGCGAAGGGCAGTTTCAGTTGGTACATCGTGGCGCCACTGAAGTACAGGATCGACGCGGCGAGGAACTGACCGGCGACTTTCGCCGGTGCGCTCATCTCGCGAAAGTCGTCCAACACACCCACCACGAAGATCACGCCGGCCGCGAGCAGCACACCGAACATCTCGTGCGAGGAGAGGATGATGTTGCGAAGTGCAGGGATGGCCATGGCGACCAGGAGCGCGACGCAAAAGCCGACCAGCATCGCCGCACCCCCGCCGTAGGGCGTGGTGACCTGGTGGACCTTCCGTTCGTCGGGCAGCGCCGTGTAGCCGATGCGCAACGAAATCTTCCTCGCCGGCACGTTCGCCACCAAGGTCACGACCGCGCCCACGGCGATGACGGCGACGTAGGCGAGAATGTTGTGCATCTACTGCTTCGTGAAGTTGGCGTAGGGGTTGAACGTCGCGCACATCGCCGCGACGTCGGCGCGCACCTCGGTGACGATCGCGTCGTCGTCGCGGTGGCGCAGCGCGCGCGACATCAACGTCGCGATCGTTTCGAACTCCCCCTCTTTCATGCCGGCCGTCGTTTGCGCGGCGCTGCCCACGCGGAGTCCCGACGTGACGAACGGACTGCGCGGGTCGTCGGGGATGGTGTTGCGGTTCGTCGTGATGCCGGCGCGATCGAGCACTTCTTGGGCGAGCTTGCCGGTCAACTCCTCGTCGAACTCGCGCAAGTCCAAGAGCACCATGTGGTTCTCGGTTCCGCCCGAGACGTTGCGGAAGCCCTCCTTCGCGAGCGCGGCGCCGAAGGCCTTCGCGTTCGCGACGATCTGCTCGGTGTACGTCGCGAAACTCGGCAACGCGGCCTCCTTGAACGAGACGGCCTTGGCGGCGATCGCGTGTTCGAGCGGTCCGCCCTGTTGACCGGGGAAGACGGCCGAATCGATCTTCTTGGCGTACTCCTCTCGACAGAGGATCGCGCCGCCGCGCGGACCGCGCAGCGTCTTGTGCGTCGTGAAGGCCACGACGTCGGCGTAGGGCACCGGGTTCGGATGCGAGCCGCCCGCGATCAACCCGGCGACGTGGGCTGAGTCGAACATCAACAACGCGCCGATCTCGTCGGCGATCTCACGGAACGGCGCGGGATCGATGAGTCGCGAATACGCGGTCGCGCCGGCGAGGATCATCTTCGGCCGGTGTTCCAGCGCCAGCTCGCGCACGTTGTCGAAGTCGATCATCTCGCCGGGATTTTCGGGATCATCGGATCGCGGCGTCACACCGTAGGAAACGAAATTCCACCACTTCGACGTGATGGACGCGGGCGATCCGTGGGTCAGGTGGCCACCCTGGTCGAGGCGCATGGCGAGGATCGTGTCACCCGGCTCCAAGAGCGCCTGGTAGACCGCGACGTTCGCGTTGGCCCCGCTGTGGGGCTGCACGTTGGCGTGGTCGGCGCCGAAGAGTGCGGTGAGGCGACGACGCGCCAGGTCCTCCACTTCGTCGACGACCTGGTTGCCGCCGTAGTAGCGACGTCCCGGGTAGCCCTCGGCGTACTTGTTCGTGAGTATCGAACCGGTCGCGGCGAGCACGGCCGGCGAGGCAAAGTTCTCACTGGCGATCAACTGCAACGTCGTCGTTTGGCGCTGCCACTCCTGGGACAGCAACGACGTCACCTCGTCATCGTTCGTAATCCACGCGTCAAAGGGTGAGGAGGTCATGGATTACCTTTCATCGTCGACGAGGTGCCCGTCGAGTTCGTCGATCTTCGCGATTCGCGCCACGTGGCGGCCCTCGGCGGGCGTTGCGTTCAACCACGCTTCGAGGGCCTCGAGCGCGACGACCGAACCGGTGAGACGCGAGCCGAGGCACAGGACGTTGGCGTGATTGTGTTCGCGCGCGAGATGGGCCGAGGTCACGTCGTGCACGACCGCGGCGCGTACACCGGGAACCTTGTTGGCGGCGATTGAGATCCCGATACCCGATCCGCATACGGCGACGCCGAGGTCACAGTCGCCCGAGGCCACGCTTCGTCCCACCGCGGCGCCGAAGTCCGGGTAGTCGACGGAATCCGTGGCGTTGTCGGTGCCGAGGTCGAGCGTGTCGTGGCCCCAATCGGCGAGCGTCTTGGCGAGCACGGTCTTCAAGTCAAAGCCAGCGTGATCTGAGCCGAGGGCGATACGCATTAATAAGACCCTACCTTTGGAATGGGATTGGATGAAGGTGCGACAATACTGCAGGGGTGACAGTTCCGCCCCGAACGCCCGTGCTCGTTGGAGTCGGTCAAATCACGGATCGACCGAGTTCGGGCGCCCCGTACGCGTCTCGAAAACAACCACTCGATCTCATGGTCGACGCCCTCGAACGTGCGGCGCTGGACTCCGGTGCGGCGACGATGCTCGAGAACATCGAAGAGATCGTGGCGGTCTCGTCGTTCACCTGGCACACCAACGATCCCGCCCTTTTGGTCGCGCAGCGACTCGGACTCAACGTCACGACGCGACTCTTGAGTATCGGGGGCAACACGCCGCAAAAGTTCGTCCACGACGCCGCCCGGCGGATCCTCGACGGTGAAGTGCACTCCGTCGCGGTTGTGGGCGCCGAGGCGATGTACGCGCGACTCCTCGCGCGCCGTGAGGGCCGAGAGCTGGACTGGACGCTCCAGCGAGACGACGTCGTGAGTCCACTCATCGCCACGAATGACCCGGCGCCGTTGACCGCCGCCGAGTACGGCCAGGGCCTCAACCTCCCGACCAACGTCTACCCGCTCTTCGAGAACGCTCGACGCGCGCGCTGGGGCTGGACGATCCCGGAGCAACGCGAGCGCCTCGGTCGACTCTGGTCCAATTTCGCGCACGTCGCTGCGACGAATCCCTACGCCTGGATCCACGACGCGCCGTCGGGCGAAGCCATCGCCACGCCCAGTGCTGATAATCGAATGGTCGCCTTTCCCTACACCAAGTTGTTGATGGCCAACATGCCGGTCGACATGGCGGCGTGTTACATAATGACCAGCTTCGAACACGCCACGGCGCTCGGCGTCGCGAGCGATCGGATGGTCTTTCCGGTCTGTGGCGCGGACGCCAACGATCATTGGTTGATCTCGGATCGTCCGCAACTCGATGACTCCCCCGCCATGCGCGCCATTTGGGAAACCCTGACAGATTTCGGCGTCACGAGCGACGACCTCGGACACATCGATCTCTACAGTTGCTTCCCCACGGTCGTCCAGAGTGCCTGCGACGTCCTCGACATCGACGCGTTCGATCCGAGTCGTGTTCCCACAATTACCGGCGGGCTCACGTTCGGCGGTGGTCCCGGCAACAACTACGTCACGCACTCCATTGCGTCCATGGTCGACCGACTCCGCAGCGACTCGTCGAGTCAAGGTCTCGTCACCGCGCTCGGCTGGTTCTGCACCAAGCACTCGTGGGGCGTATACTCCTCATCTCCCCCGCGCGACGGGTTTCGTTGGGCCGGTCCGCAAGACAAAATCGATCGCCAGGCACGCTGCGCCAGCGATCAGCGAGACGGTCCCGCGACGGTGGAGAGCTACACCGTGACGCACTCATCCAACGGCGAACCGGAACGACTCATCATCGCCGCACGGACACCGGATGACGTGAGAACGTGGTGCCACAGCACGGAGGCGACATTGATGGAAGAGTCGGAACGAACGGAACTGATCGGCCGAGCCGGTGAGGTTCGAAGCGACGTCTTCGCGCTCTAAACATCGCGCTCGTAAGCAGTGACTAGCGAATGGCCTCTCTCACGTCCGACGTAGGCCGCTCAACGTCCATCAGAGTGACGAGCGAACGTGACATCAGAAACAGTCCGAGCGCCGTCGTCCAGGCGCCCAACAAATCGAACCACAGGGAGGTCGTGACCCAGTAGCTACCGAAGTTGTGAATCGGCGTGAAGATGAAATTGAACGTCGCGGCGAAGAGCACGTATTGAAGGGCGAAGAATAGATACGCGCGGCGCAAGATCGTGAGTTGCGCGTCATCTCTGGCTTCCAATTGGGTCAGCCACCACCACGCGACCACCGCGGTAATGGTCGTGAGCGGACCGAACAGCGGGTCCACGACTACTCGGAACGAATCGAACTGATAGCCGCCCGTCGTGACATTAAAGACGTAAGAAATCACTTCAGCCACGGCGCTCAAGACGAAGCCAAAGATGATCATCGTTCGAATCTGAACGCGAGACATCGGCATCATTGCCCCACGCTAGTGACGTTCTCGCATTTGTCGAGTCTCTTGCGCGGGCGAGGAGATTTGAAGTGGCGAAGCGTTAGTTGAGAACTCGAGCCAACTCGGCGGTCGAGACCGCGCCCTCGCGCAGTACGCGCCACGGCGTCACCGAGAGGTCGACCACGCTCGAGACGTCGCCCGATCGCTCACCACCGTCAATGACGCCCTTCAACTCGTCGCGCGAGCGGAATCGCTCGAGGACCTCATAGGCGCTGTGACACGGCATCTCACCGTGCTCGTTGGCACTCGTCACCGCGAAGGGTCCGAGCACCGCCATCATCCGGCGCAGGTCGTCGTCGTCGGGAATACGAAAACCGGCGGTATCTCCCTCGCCGCCCAACATTACGGACAGTTCGTGGGGTACCGGGATGATGATCGTGAGTGCCCCCGGCCAGAACGCCTCGGCGAGCCCCTGGGCCTCGTCCGGCCACTCGACGTCGAGGAACTCAATCTGTTCCACCGAATCGACCAACACGGGGATGGGGACGAAGGTGGGACGGTGTTTCAAGGAGAACAACGCGGCGACTGCCGAGGGCTGACTCACTTCGGCCGCCAGTCCGTAGACCGTGTCCGTGGGCACGGCGACGATCCCTCCGGCGTCCAGCGCGGCGATCGCCGCTTCGACTTTGAGCAGCCTCGGCATCAGCGTTTCGCAATCAGGAATCGCGGATTGCCGAACATGTCGTCGAGGTCTTGGACGTCGGCGAACATCGCGTCGTGGGCCGATTGGAGTATTGGCGCTCGATGCATATTTCCATGTTCACATATCAGCAACCCGTTTGGCGCGAGCCACGCGCAGGATTGGCCGATTATCACTTCGAGATCAAGAAATCCTTCGGCGCGGACCGTGTCCTCAGAGACCAACGCCCCAAGCGGCTCGTAGCCGAGCACCGGGTCGAGCGTCGCGAATTCGGCGGCGCCGACGTAGGGCGGATTGGCGACGATCAGGTCCACGCGACCGAGAAGCGATTCATCCAGGGCTTCGAACCACGACGAGTGCACCGTCGTCACGCCTTCCAGACCGTGCTTGGCGGCGTTCGCTCGGGTGACGTCGAGCGCGTCGCGCGAGGAGTCAACCGCGACCAACGTGGCGTGGACGCCGAGTTGGCGAAGTTCGAAGAGCAGCGAGAGCCCAATGGCGCCCGAGCCGCATCCGAGGTCGACGATGAGCGGTTCTTTGAGACTGCGCTGCATGAGTTCGTCGAAGGCGAGCCCGACGAGCTCTTCGGTCTCGGGGCGCGGGATGAGGACGCGACGATCGAGCTCGAGGTCCAGTGAGCGAAAGGGCCAGTGCCCGAGCACGTACTGGATCGGCTCGCCGTCGAGCCGGCGTTGGGCGGCAACGCGCATGGCGGCGATCGCCTCGGGGTTGTCGGGCGAGAACTCTTCGACCAACCACCGGGCCTCGCGACGGTTCAATCCGGCGTCGATGAGTTCGGTCACCAGATACGAATTAGCGTCCATCGCTCTCGGCGAGTTGTCGCGCGCGCTTTTCTGCCAGCAGCGCGTCGACGTAAGAATCTAGGTAACCGGCTAGCACGTTATCGAGCGTATAGGTCGTCAGGTTGATTCGGTGATCCGTCACCCGGTTCTCCTTGAAGTTGTAGGTGCGAATCTTCTCGCTGCGACCGCCGCTGCCCAATTGGGAACGCTTTAAGTCGCCCTGTTCGCTCGCCTGGGCGTCCTGGGCCGCCTTGAGCAACCGTGAGCGCAGCACGATCAAGGCTTTGGCGCGGTTCTGGATCTGACTCTTCTCGTCCTGCATCGACACGACGATGCCGGTCGGCAGGTGCGTGATGCGAACGGCCGAGTCAGTCGTGTTGACGCTCTGTCCGCCGGGACCCGATGATCGGTAGACGTCGATCTTGAGGTCGCTCTGGTTGATGTCGACGTCGACCTCTTCGGCCTCGGGCAGCACCGACACCGTCGCTGAGGAGGTGTGGACACGGCCCTTGGCCTCGGTCACCGGCACGCGCTGGACGCGGTGCACGCCGGCCTCGTGCTGCAAGCGGAACCAGGCGTCCTCGCCCTTGATCAGATAGATGGCCTCATCGAGGCCGCCCTGTTCGGACTCGCGCTCTTCGATGACGTCGAGCTTCCAGCCCCGCAGTGCGGCGTAGCGCCGGTACATCTGGGCGAGGTCGCCGGCGAAGAGGTTGGCCTCCTCGCCCCCTTCGGCACCGCGGATCTCCAGGATCACGTTGCGGCCCTCGTTGGGGTCGTGGGGCAAGAGCAACGTCTCTAGGTTGACCTCGAGTTCCGGGATCTTCTCTTCGGCGTTGTTCATCTCTTCACGCCAGAGTTCTCGATCGTCGCCGCTGGTTTCGTTGAACATCTCCTTGGCGGTCGAGAAGTCGGACTGGGCGGCCTTCAACTCGATCCAGGCGTTGTTGATCTCCAACAGTTCCTTGTGGCGCCGAGAGAGGTCGCGCAGGCGCGCAAGGTCGCTCGCGACGTCCGGTTCAGAGAGTTGCGATTCGACCGAGTGCAGTTCGTCCTGAAGGACGTTCAGGGTCTCGTCAACGGAGCGCACGGCGGGTGAGCGCTCGAGGCCCTAAGCCTTAGGAGCGCGCGCCTTGGTCTTTTGTGCGTAGCGACGCTGGAAGCGCTCGACGCGGCCTCCGGTGTCGACAAGCTTCTGCTTGCCGGTGAAGAACGGGTGGCATTCGTTGCACAGTTCGACGGTCATCGCTGACTTCGTGGACTGGGTCGTGAAGGTGTTGCCGCACGAGCATTTGACGGTCGCTTCGCCGTAGTTGGGGTGAATATCAGGCTTCATAGGTGCTCCTCGTTGCGAATGACAAGTTTAGCGGAAAATCAACTGGTTGAAGCGGGGCCGCGCGCGATCTCGGCGAGGAACTCGTCGTTGGACTTGGTCGACTTCAGCTTGTCGATTAAGAGTTCCAGCCCGGCCGCTTCACGACCTTCTGAGGCGAGACCGTTGAGCACGCGGCGCAACTTCCAGACCTGGGGTAGTGCCTCGCGGCTGAAGAGCAACTCTTCGTGGCGCGTCGAAGAGGCGTTGACGTCGATCGCCGGGTAGATACGTCGTTCCGCCAGACGGCGGTCCAGACGAAGTTCCATGTTGCCCGTTCCCTTGAACTCCTCGAAGATGACTTCGTCCATCTTCGAGCCCGTTTCGACCAGCGCCGAGGCGATGATTGTTAACGAGCCGCCCTCTTCGATGTTGCGCGCGGCGCCAAAGAACTTCTTCGGCGGATAGAGCGCTCCGGAGTCCACGCCACCGGACATGATGCGCCCGGTCGCCGGGGCGGCCAGGTTGTAGGCGCGAGCGAGTCGCGTGATGCCGTCGAGGATGATCACGACGTCACGACCCTGCTCGACGAGGCGCTTGGCGCGCTCGATGCAGAGTTCGGCCACGTGGGTGTGCTCTTCGGCCGGGCGGTCGAAGGTCGAGGCGATGACCTCGCCCTTCACGGTGCGACGGATGTCGGTCACCTCTTCGGGACGCTCGTCGACCAAGAGCACCATCAGGTGCACCTCGGGGTTGTTCGACTCGATCGACTGGGCGATCTGCTTCATGATCGTGGTCTTGCCGGCCTTGGGCGGCGAGACGATCAGTCCGCGCTGGCCCTTGCCGATCGGCGAGAGCAGGTCGACGATGCGCGGGGTGAGGTCGGTCTTGCCTTCGTTCAACTCCAGGTTGAGCTTCTCGTCGGGGAAGAGCGGCGTCAGGTCCTCGAATCGCGGGCGCAGTCGCGCCACTTCCGGATCGAGCCCGGCGACACTGTCCACGCGCAGCAGCGCGGGGTACTTCTCGTTCGAGGCGGCCGGACGGAATCCGCCGATAATGGAATCGCCCTTTCGCAGGTGATAACGCCGAACCTGGTTGATCGAGACGTAGACGTCGTTCGGCGACGGGTGGTAGCTCTTGGTGCGCAAGAAGCCGTAGCCGTCGTCGCGCAGGTCGAGCAGTCCTTCGATTTCGAGGAGCTCGCCGGCGTAGGGCTGGTCGGCGTTGGGCATGGAGTCGCCCCCGAAGCGCTCGCGGCCGTTGCGATTGCGGCGGTTGCGGCGGTTGCGTCCGGCCGTGTCGTTGCCGAAGTCGCGGGGTTGGCGTTCCTGGCGCGGTTGGGTGTTTGGACGAGGGTTCTGCTGGGGCCGTTCGGAGCCGTTCATGCTCGGCGCCGAGGGCGCTGTCTCGGTCGTCGGGGAGTCGACGGCGGCGGAGGTGTCGGCGCGAGCGCTGGACGCGTCGGCGACGAACTCACCGAGCAGGTCATCGAAGTCGTCAGTCGGTGTCGCGACGGTGCGTCGCGAGCGTACGGCGCGTGAAACGGAATCGGAGGCATCGTTGGCGGGAGCGGGATCGCCCATGATCGCTTCGATGAGTGAGGCCTTGGAAGCGCGCGCCGACACGTCGACGCCTTTTACCTTGGCGATGGTTTGGAGGTCTTCGCGAGTCTTGGACTCGAGATCAGACCGGTCTGGGGAGGGCCTTACAGCCATGGTTATTCCTTTCGCTCCGCTCGACAAAATTGAATGAGCGAAGAAGAAAAATCGGGAAACGTCATCTCGGAAGAGTTCCTCACCCCGGGGAAAGGCCGGGCGTGGATGACTTCCCCAGTGTAGCGGAGTCAGGGACCAATTCCAACAATCATCCAGAACCGAAATTCTGGCCGGTCAAGTGTATCGAACTATGAGAAGGATGCTCATCGGCATTGCCGAGAGCGGTCGTACTGGCCCCGATCGATTTCGACGGCTGACCTCTGCTTTAAGAGCGATACATGAGGAGAATTGATACTGGTTTGACGTCGCCATGCGTTCGTGAGGGGCCGACACCACATGATTGCATTCGCGACCAATCCGCCTTGGCAATGAGGCAAAGCGCCGCAAGGCCGTCGTCAGCGCTGATGCTGCGCGGCGACAGCCAAATTTCTCCACAAAGGCTTTTACGAGAGTTTGGCGAGCAACGACTTCAATGTCGCGTCGACCACGTCGGGCGTGACGCTCGTCTCGACCGCGGTGTCGGGGTCCTTCAGTCCGTTGCCGGTGAGCACGCACACGACCGTCGAATCCTTCGGGACGCCGTATTTGATGATGCCGGCGATCGACGCCGCCGACGCCGGCTCACAGAAGATCGACTCGTGACGAGCGACGTAGCGATACGCCTCGAGGATCTCGTCGTCGGTGACCGCGCGGATGTCGCCGAGTGACTCGTGGATCACCTCGAGCGCGGGGATCCAGCTCGCGGGATTGCCGATGCGAATCGCGGTCGCGATCGTCTCGGGATTCGTGACCGGATGGCCGAGGACGATGGGCGCCGCGCCAGCGGCCTGGAAACCCCACATCTTGGGCAGTATCTTGCAACGTTCAGCGAAGTGGTACTGCGTGAAGCCCCGCCAGTAGGCGGTAATGTTGCCGGCGTTGCCGACCGGTATCGACAAGACGTCGGGCGCCTTGCCGAGCACGTCGATGATCTCGAAGGCGCCGGTCTTTTGACCCTCGATGCGATCGGGATTGATCGAGTTGACGATCGTGATCGGGAGGTGTTGGGTCAACTCACGCGCCAGGTTGAGCGCCTGGTCGAAGTTGCCGCGGATCTGCAGCACCCGGGCGCCGTAGACGATGGCCTGAGCGAGCTTCCCCTGGGCGATCTTTCCCTCGGGCACGAGGACCACACAGTCCATGCCGGCCTTACCGGCGTAGGCCGCGGCCGAGGCGGACGTGTTACCGGTCGATCCGCAGATGACGGACGTGGCCCCGTTGGCCTTGGCCTTGGTGATCGCCATCGTCATGCCGCGGTCTTTGAATGAACCGGTCGGATTCAACCCTTCGTACTTCAGCCAGACCTCAGCGCCCACTCGCTCGGAGAGCCGTTCGGCGTGGATCAGCGGCGTGTGGCCCTCTTGGAGGGTCACGATCTCATCCACGCCGTCGAGGTCGAACCACTGCGCGTACTCGAGCAACAGGCCCTTCCACCCGATCATTCGCGACCACCGTCGATCACGCGCAGGCACGCACCGATCGAGTCCACCGACGCGTGCTTCGCGAGGTCCTTCATGGTGGCGTTGACGCTGTCGGTCAGCGCCATATGGGTGAGGAACGAGAGTCGGGCCTCGTCCCCGAAGCCCGACTGCTCCATTGACTGGATCGAGACGCCGTTCTCGCCGAAGATGCTCGCGACGGCGGCGAGAACGCCCGGTCGGTCCAGTACGTCGATGCTGATGTAGAAGACACTCTCGAGTTCACCGGCCTCGACACTGTGCAACGTTCGATCGACGCTGAAGGGAATATCGTGGCGGCCGCTGAAACGGTTGCGCGCGGCGTCGAGGAGGTCGCCGAGCACGGCCGTCGCGGTCGCCTCTCCCCCGGCACCTTGACCGAGCCACATCAGAGGACCGCTCCGCACGCCCTCGACGAAGACGGCGTTCATGGCGCCGTGCACCGACGCCAACGGGTGATCGACCGGGATCATCGCCGGGTGGGCTCGGCGAGAGATCCCCGAGTCGCCGATTCGCTCGGCGACGCCGAGGAGCTTGATCACGTAGCCCGATCGTTGGGCGAACTCGACGTCGACCGAGCGGACGCCCACGATGCCCTGACGCGCGATGGCGTCACCGACGAGTTCGGTTCCGAAGGCGAGCGACGAAAGAATCTGGACCTTGGCGGCGGCGTCGTAGCCCTCGACGTCAGCACTCGGATCGGCCTCGGCGTAGCCGAGGGACTGCGCCTCTTTCAGCGCCGCGGCGTAGTCGCTGCCCTCGCTCGTCATCTTGGAGAGGATGAAGTTCGTGGTCCCGTTCACGATCCCCATCACCCGATTGATGCGCTCCCCGGCGAGTGACGTGCGAAGCGCGCGAAGTATCGGGATGCCCCCACCGACGGCGGCCTCGTAGAAGAGGTCGGCGCCGTTCTGATGGGCCAGCTGTGCGAGCTCGGTGCCGCACTCGGCCATCAGCGCCTTGTTGGCGGTGACGACCGAGACCCCGTGGCGAAGGGCCGTCTCGATGTAGACCCGCGCCGGTTTGATGCCGCCGGCGAGCTCGACGAGGATGTCGAGGTCGTCATTGGCGACCAGACCGGCGACGTCAGTCGTGAGCAGGTGCTTGGGAATTCCCTTCCGGCGCTTGGCCGCGTCGCGCACGGCGACGCCCACCAGTTCGATCGGTCCGGTCGCGGCGTCAAGCAGCGCCTCACGGCGATCCGGGTCATTCAAGAGTTCGACGAGGGCACCGCCGACGTTGCCCGCACCAATGATTCCGACTCGAACGACCGGCTTGCTCACCTTTAAAGGCTAACCGACCATTTCGGCGTCATCGACTTCACACCTCGAGTCGCGCCATGTCGTCGAAGGTCTCTCGGCGCAGCACTTCGCGAGCGACGCCGTCGCGAACGAAAAGCACGGCCGGACGCGGGACGCGGTTGTAGTTCGACGCCATCGAATAGCCGTAGGCGCCGGTCACCGGCGTCGCGATGATGCTTCGCACGCCGGTCGACTCGGGGAGCCATGCCTCGTCGATCAAGACGTCGCCGCTCTCGCAGTGCTTGCCGACGAGGCGCACGTTCTGCAGTCGTTCGGCGAGCGGATCGGCGACGTCGAAGGCCTCGTAGCCCGATCCGTAGAGCACCGGACGCGGGTTGTCACTCATTCCCCCGTCGACCGCCATATAGGTACGTTGCTCGACCGGCTTCACGGCACCGACCTGGTAGAGCGTCACGGCGGACTGGGCGACGATGGCCCGGCCCGGTTCGGCGAGCAGTCGGACGTTGGCGTCGAGGCCGACCTCGTGGGCCGCGACGCGGATCGCGTCTCCCCACTCATGAATGGACGGCGCGGATTCACCGGCGACGTAGGCGACGCCGAGTCCCCCACCGATACACAGTTCGTCGAAATCGTCCTCGGCGATGAACTTCGCCAGGATCGTGAACGACTCCACGAAGCCGATGAGTTCGAAGACTTGTGAGCCAATATGCGCGTGTACGCCGTGCAGCGTCAGGCCGGGAATCGAGCGCAGTTCGTCAATCGCCTTGCGCGCGTCGCCGGTGGCGACCGAGAACCCGAACTTGGTGTCCTCCTGGCCGGTGCGCACGAACTCGTGCGTGTGCGCCTCGACGCCCGGCGTCACGCGAACGAGGCAGTCGAGCGGCGATGACGCGTCCACCAGCGTCGCCAGCAAGCCAATCTCTTCGAAGTTGTCCACGACCAGTCGGTGGACCCCGACGTCGATGGCGCGCTCTAACTCGTCGGCCGACTTGTTGTTGCCGTGCATGATGACACGCCCGGCCGGCACGCCGGAACGCAGCACGAGGTCGAGTTCGCCGCCGGTTGCCACGTCGATGCAGAGACCTTCTTCGAAGGCCAATCGGGCCATTGCCCCACAGAGGAAGGATTTGGAGGCGAAGGCCACGCCGTCGTCGAACGCGCCGACCGCTTCTCGACATCGGGCGCGCAACGTCTCCTCGTCGTACACGAACAACGGAGTGCCGTAGGAACCGGCGAGGCCGCGCAACGAGACGCCGCCGACGGTGACGTCGTTCGCAGAGAACTCGGCGGTGTCGGGGAGTAACGACGCGGCTATCGGCTCTGCACTCATAGACGAAGATTACGAGGTGGCGCGCACGGATTCGATAAAAGCGTGGCGAAACGCCAAGGGTAGGCTTGGTTTCTCGCCCTCGTAGCTCAGTGGATAGAGCATTGGCCTCCGAAGCCATGTGCGCAGGTTCGACTCCTGTCGGGGGCACCAAGTAATTACAGGGAGAAGCGACAATTTTCGGAGCGTTCTCAAGTAAATCGGTACATCCCCAGAACGCAACCGTATTCCGCCAGACTCAGCCGGACATCTAGAACCGTGGGCCGCTCGTGGGCCGCATCGCTGCAACTAGATCCGTGAACGGCCCCGTGGGCAGAGTTGCCGCGAGCTCTTGCGGCATTCATTTACCGCCAACTTCGTGAACGTTCTCATCGGTGGGGCAATGGGTTGCCAGTCCCTGCGCTTCCCTCACCGCTGGCTCCCGGCACTGCGTCATGAGAAGATCCAGGCGGTGCGACTACCACACGTGCGGGAGAAGTCGATAGCGAGTGCGCGCGATGAAATCCTCGTACGCGTTGGGGAAGGCCGCCAATAGAAGCTGCTCTTCCACGCGAATTCGATACACCTGGAGGCCGAAGACCCCGGTTGCCCCAATGACGTACGTGATACGCGGATCACTCAAAACGATTCCCAATATCATGAGGATTTCCGCTAAGTACATCGGATGGCGTATTGAACGATACGGTCCCGTCACCACGAGCGACTGCGCTTCGGGGACGATCGAGAAGTTCGACCCCAGACTCGCTAGGGCGGCTACTGCCAGTGCTGCGCCAACAACGGTGATGAGAAGACCGGTCTGCATTGAGCGCACCGACCCCTCCCACACGACCGGTCCCGTCGGCAGATGACCCACGCCGACCAGGAGAAAGCTCGCGCTCAGTGAGGCTACGACGACCCGCGCACGACCATCACGCAGACATGGATTCCTCCTGGTCGAGAGGACGACGGCCGCAGCCAGCACGAATACCCCATAGAGGATCTCGCGCACGACCTCGACGGCGATGGGCCAGCTCGGGCTCGCCGCTAGGAGTACTCCGCCACGAAGGGCGTCGGACGCCTCATCGATCCCCAGCCAAACCAGAATCGCTGCGGGCGCGAAACCGATGATCACACGCTGGAACAGGTCGCGACGTAGTGGCCCGCGTGACGCGGCGCTTTCCTCGGCGCCGTTGCACCGAGCCCTCAAGAGCGGCGCTCGTCCCGCGGCGAACTGTTCTATGGGAAGGCTCCGCCACCTCCGAATCCGGTTGACGTCACGCCCTTCTCGGTGTCAGAGATGGACGTGGCCTTCACCGTGCCGCCTTTCTCCTTCTTCCCCTGAACCGTGACGGTGTCGCCGGGCTTCAATCCAGCGACCGTCGTTGAAGCGTTTCGGTCCACCGTCGTTGAAGAGCTCACTTTGACCGCTACGAGAGAGCCGCTGGAGGTCGTCACGTACAGCGTGTTGCCCACGATGTCGGTCACGGTACCCGACGTCTCTTTCGCCTGCGCTTTGGCGATCGCACTCAAGCCACTTGGACCGCTCGCCGAGCCAGAGCCGGCCGCGAGCAAGCTACTGAGGGAATTTGACGATGACGATGACTGACCGCGCTGCAGAAAGGCTCCGAGCCACAGTCCCGCGACTACCAGTAGCAATGCCGAGAGCACCGTGACAAACCAAGGCGCGCGGAACCCCTTCGATGACGCGTGGGGGGGCCACTCTTCAGATTCGTCGCCGAACAAGACGTCGAAGCCTTCCTCGCTCACGCTTCCCGTTAGTTGATTCGTCATTGCGACCTTCTTTCGTTCACTATTCGTATCGAAGCGCATCGATCGGGCGTAGCGACGCGGCGCGATGGGCCGGGTAAAACCCCGCCACGATGCCCACGGAGATGGCGACGCCCAGGGCAAGCGGAATTGAATACGACGCCAGCACCGGCGTTACGCCGTCAATTTTGAAGTGCGATACCAAGATGCCCGCCAACACACCAAAGATCCCTCCGAGAAATGAGATCACGGTTGACTCGATCAGAAACTGAGTGAGAATGACTCGTCTCCGAGCACCAATTGCCTTTCGAATGCCAATCTCTCGTGTGCGCTCCGTAACGGTCACGAGCATGATGTTCATGACCCCAATCGCGCCAACGAGGAGCGACACCGCCGCCACCCAGCCCAAGAGCGCCGTAAAGGTCTGGGAACTCGACGTCGCGGTGGAGAGCAAACTTGCCGAGTCGATCACGGTGAATGGAAGATTCGCCACGGTCGTGTCATTGAGAGACGCCAGCGTGCTCTCGACCTCGCTCTCGGCCAGTGACAACGTCGCAGATGACTTGCCCTGGACCAGCAACTCCGAGAATGACGCAGATTCGCCTGTGAGTTGGTCTTGCACGGCGGTATAAGGAGCAATTGCCACGGCGTCTTGGTTACTCAGACCACTTGAACCCTTTGATGCGAGCAGACCAACGACGGTGAACTCCGAGGACCCAAGTTGAATCTGTTTGCCTAAGGGGTCAGCGCCGGTAGCGAAAAGGGCGCTTGCCACGGAGGTGCCGATGTCGATCACCGGTGCGCGCTCAGCGACGTCGGCGCGAGAGATCGACCGGCCCGCCGACACCGTATAGTTCTCGGCCGAAAGATACGAGGCGGTGGATCCGATGACAGACGTTGAGTAACTCGCCCCGTTGTACGTGGCGGTGACGCTCGTCGTCACTACGGGCGAGACTGACTTCACGTCCGGATCGTTGAACGAGTTTGATAATGCAGTCACCGAAGCCGTGTTGAGGGTCGAGTTTCGGATCTTCGTTCCGGTCGTCGAACCCGAACTCGAGCCGCTGAAGACGGTCAGCGTGTTGGACCCCAAACTCTCGATCGACTTTTCGATGGACTGTGAACTCCCGGTACCGATGGCCAGCAATACGATGACCGACGCCACACCGATGAGAACCCCCAGCATCGTGAGCAGCGTTCGCAACCAGTTCGACCCGATGCCTCGAATTGCCATTACGAGATTCCCGAAGGCGGTCGCCATCAGCCCTCGTCTCCGCTGCCCCCGAAGGAGTAGCGACCCGAGGGGGCCAGTTCATAGGACACCGCGTTCGAGGCGTCCTGCGGGCGATTGCTGACTATCTCGCCGTCGCGCAAGACGACGACGCGCGAAGCGTACGCGGCTATATCGGGCTCGTGTGTGATCATCACGATCGTCCGTCCTTGATCGTGCAGGCTGGTAAAGAGCGACATCAACTCGGCGGACGAGCGAGAATCGAGGTTTCCCGTAGGTTCGTCGGCCAAGATCAGCGAAGGATTGGTGCACATGGCGCGCGCGATGGCCACGCGCTGTTGTTGGCCTCCCGACAACTCGCTCGAAAAGTGACTGAGACGGTCGCCGAGTCCCACCATCTCGAGGGCGACCACGGCACGCTTACGACGTTCGGCTGGTTTCACGCCCGAATAGGCCATCGGCAACTCGACGTTATGAATCGCGGACATCCGCGGAATCAAATTGAATCCCTGGAAGACGAATCCGATCTTCTTGTTCCTGATCCGAGAGAGGGCCACGTCGTCAAGATGACGAATGTTCACGCCGTCGAGCCGATAGTGACCGCTGGTCGGCACGTCCAAGCATCCGACGATGTTCATCAAGGTTGACTTGCCCGATCCCGAGGTACCCATTATCGCGACGAACTCGCCTCTTTCAACGATGAGCGAAATTCCGCGGATTGCAAGCACCTCGACGCCGCCCATCGCGTAGCTCTTCACAATTCCCTTCAGTGCGATGATCGGTTCTGCCGCTCTCGAGCCGATTACCTCGTCGTCGGGTGCGTCTACCTCATCTCGGATGATCACGGTGCGCCACCGCCGAAGCTGCCACCACCGAAACCGCCCGTGGTACCTCCCGACGAAGTTGACGCGCTGACCGACGCGGTGGGCTCAACGATGGTCTCGCCCTCGGTGAGCCCGCTGGTGATCTGCGTATACGACGAGCCCACTATTCCGAGCGTCACCACGACCGTCTTCTGAACGTCCTTGCTCAGTACCTTTACCGTCGACACGCTCCCGGTCGTCGTGATCGCCGCGCTCGGTAGCAAGAGCACATTTGACGCTGACTGCACCACGATGGCGGCCTCGGCAGTCATGCCGTCCTTGAGCGATTTCGGCGCGTGCTCGAGAGCGATGGTGACGGGATACTCGACGACGTTGTTGACCACGGTGGACACCTGTGACGCGGACGTCACCACCCCGCTCACCTCGGTGTTCGGCAGGGCGGCCAAGGTCAATGACACCGTCTGGTCCACTCGAATCTTGATCGCGTCGGCCTCGGCGACGTCGGCGACCAGTTGGAACGAACCAAGACTCTGGATGGTGACCAGTGCTGAAGCGGACGAAGAGCTCGACGTGGAACTTGACGACGTGGAACTCGACGTCGTCGTTCCGCCTCCGCTCACCGTCTGACCTACTGAACCGTTGACGCCAGTCACGGTGCCACTGATGAGTGCGACAAGTTGAGTCTCTTGCAATGACTTTTCGTCCTGCTCAAGGGACGTCTTGTCTTGAGTGATGCTTCCCTGGTCTTGCACGAAGCTGACGTTGCTTTGAGCAATCGTGGACTGGTCCTGGGCGATGGCCGACTTGTCGGCGTCAATGCTCGAAGAAGACGTTGTCGTGTTCGCCTGATCGACCTGCACCGCGAGTGTTTGCACTTTGACGCTCGATTGATCTTGCGTGATCTGATTTTCGTCCGAGTTGACCTGAGCCTGATCAGAGGTGATCGCCGCACTGTCGACCGAACATGAGGTCTTGGCCGTTGTCAATGTCACGCCGGTCCCGGAGCTGGTGCCCTCACTGTTGGTGGCCACGACCGTGAACAGGTACGTCGTATCGGCGCTAAGACCGCTAATCGTTGTCGACACCTGCGTCGCGGCGTTACTCGCGGCGAGCGTCACGGCACTGGTGATGGATCCGTAGTCGGCAGTTGTTCCGTATTCGAAGTGGTACGTCGTGCTCGCACCGTTGGGATCGACCGTGGCGTTCAGCACCGCCGAGGAAGTTGAGATTGACGTCGCAGGGTCGGTGGCCACCGAAGGTTCGGAGCCCGACGACGCGGTCACCGAGCCCGAGCCGACGCCGGACGAGCCCGGACCCGTCGACGCCGCAGGGCAGCCAAGACTCTCATCAGAACTGTACGTACTCGAAGCATTCGCGAGTATAACTTCGTCGCTACTCTCTTGGGTCTGCGCGCCGGCAAGCTGGTTTTGGTCGTTCGTCAGCTGCTGTTCGGCATTGTCCAGCGTTTCCTGATTCTGATCTTGTTGGACCTGCGTGCCTCCTGCTTCGGCGGTGGCGAGCGTTGACTTGTCTTTCGCCAATGACCGCTCGTCGTTCGCGTATGCAACGAGAGCGTCCGCGTAGTTCATCTTCGCCACCTTTAGCATCGTCGTGGCTTGTTCGACTGCCGATCTCTGCGACGTTGCGTCAACGCTCGCGAGCACCTGACCCGCCTTGACCTTCTCGCCAACGGTCGCCGTGAGTGTCGCGAGCGTGCCGCCGGAGACCAAGTTCTCCTCGGCGGTTTTCACGGTTGAGAGATTGCCCGACGCTGAAACGCTCGCCTGCACGGTTCCTTTGGTCACCTTGACCGTCCGTGTCGCCGTCGCGCTCGACGACGGAGAGCGGTAGATCGAATAGAAGGCGAGCGCGGCAACGATGGCAACCACGACGGCCAGTGTGCTGTAGCCCACGCGCTTGCGCGAGAAGAAACCGGATGCCGAAATGCTCATGTCAATATCTCCATGAAATAGATGTCTGAAGGGGGAAGGTTCGCATCTGTGACCCGACTAGGTGCTCGTAGAGGGCGACTTGGGTAGCAGCGACGAGCACGCCGAATACGCCTTCTTGTACTTCGAACTCGAGGTGGGGGTGACAGTGGATGATGACGATTTAGCACCGTACGATCCCTTTGCCAGTGTCACGTGGTGCAGCGTCATGCAATTGCGAAACGCTGCGAACGCGGTCGACCCGTTCGGTGGAGATCCCGTTCCACCACCAAACTGCGAGCCCGCAGGCAGTAGGAGAGAACACGCCTTGATGGCCTTTTGGAACTTTTTGCCAACCTTGAAGCCGCCTGGCGCGCCACCGCCGGAAGGAAACGTCCCTGATGGGGCGCCGCCCGGCGGCCCGCCCGAACCGGGGAGTGAGATCTTGACGCCATGCTTCTTGAGACACTTTTCGAACTTCTTAAGGGTCTTCTTGGTCGTAGCCTTCGTCGCGGAATTGGACGATGCCGACGCGGCGCTTCCCCCAACCACGAGTCCGCCTCCCGAAAGTGCCACGACGAGCACGACGGCGAGCACCGAACAAAATCGGACTCGGACACGTCGCGGCCCGTGTGATTTGCGCGAAGTCGAATAGGAGTTGGTCATTGCGACAGTATGCGAGGAGAATCTGGAGAATCGGTGAACGCGCGATAATTGTTACCTGGACACTCGAATCTGACGCGTGGACGGTGACGCCGCCGGCTTCATATATTGAGGCCCTCCATGTCCGGCTCTTATGCAATCCCCAGAATCGCCTGTCAAACTTCGGCCGTGGTCATCGAGATACTTTCCGTCGAGGACGACGACAATCTGGCTTACGTCATCATGACGACGCTTCGGCTCGGTGGCTTCAGCGCAACGCGAGCGAAGAACGGCAAGGAGGCTCTGCGCCTCGCCCTCGATGACGGGAAGCCCGACCTCATCGTTCTCGACGTCATGCTTCCCGACCTCAATGGATTCGAAGTCTGTCAGCGACTCAGAGAGGCGGGCTCCGCTATCCCGGTCATCTTCCTCACTGCTGCCGATTCGGTCGGCGACAAGGTACGAGGTCTCGTCATCGGGGGTGACGATTACCTGGCCAAACCGTTCAGCGGCGAAGAGCTCATTGCGCGCATCCGCGCGAAGCTCCGTCGTGTGGGCAAAACCCCAGCGAATCAACCGATGCGATGCAATGACCTCACGCTGGATGACGAATCCCACACGGTGACGAAGAACGGCGAACTCATTGAACTTTCGCCGACCGAATTTCGGCTCTTGCGCTTCCTCATGTCAAACGCCGGAACGGTGTTGAGCCGTTGGCAGATTCTTGATCACGTCTGGAGCTACAGCTACGAGGGGGACCCCACGATTGTCGAATCCTTCGTGTCCCAACTTCGCAAGAAGATCGATACGTCACCGCCATCGATGATTCGAACGGTGCGGAGCATCGGTTACCGACTCGAACGAGAGTGACGAGATGAAGCTCCGCGTCAGACTACTGAGCGCCACGATGGTCTTCATCGTGGTCGCTACGCTCCTGGGTCTGATGTTGGTTCATTCGGTACGGGCTTCAGAGATACGACAGGTCGATCAGCAACTCGAGACATTTCTCCCAGCATCGAGAATCGCGGGGAACGCCAAGCCGCCAACGCAGCCGTCGAGCGGCTCCACCCCTCCAGTCTTCAACGCCAATCACTACAGCGCGCTCTACTTGGCGATCATTACCAACGGCACTCGAAGGGTCCTCTCCACACCGCTCGGCACCAAGCACGCGGCACCTGATCTTCCGACGAAGAACACGACGTCGCTCCGCCACGCGACAATCGTCACCGTGAGATCAACGACAGGTTCACTTTCGTGGAGGGCAATTCGCGTCACGTTGCCGCATGCTCACTCCGAGATACTCGTTGCGGTGCCGCTCAACCAGGTCAACGCGACAATGAGGTTTTTGCAGCTCTCCCTACTCTTGACGGGTGTCATCATTCTTGCCGTACTCACCGCAACGGGGATTTGGATAACGCGGCTCGGACTGCGCCCGATTGCCGAAGTCACTGAGGTCGCCGAAGCCATCGTCGAAGGTGACCGAACGAGGCGCGTCGCGGGAGGACAACAAGGGACTGAAGCTGGAAAGCTCGCGCGCGCCTTCAACATGATGCTCGACGAGCAGCAGGACCTGGAATCGCACCTCCGACAGTTCGTCGCCGATGCGTCGCACGAGCTTCGCACGCCGGTTTCGGTAATTCTGGGCATTACCGAACTCTGGCGCCGAGGCGAGTTGAGAAGTGGCGTTCAGCGCGATGAGGCCATTCACCGCATTGGTGCTTCCGGCGCCCAGATGGGGCGCCTCGTTGAAGATCTGCTGCTCTTGGCTCGACTCGACGAAGGCCGGCCCCTTGACAATGTTCAAGTCGATTTGGGGCGCGTGATCCGAGACGTCGTGGCCGACGTCGTAACCACCGACCCCACGCGCAACGTCGTGCTTGATGCGCCCTCTTCCGCGATCGTTAAGGGTGATGAGGCCAGTCTCCGCCAAGTGGCTGTCAACCTAGTCAGCAATGCGATTCGCCACACGTCGAACGACGCTCGAGTGACGGTCCGCGTCTTCGAACGCGGGGACAATGTAGTGCTCGAAGTGAAGGACTCAGGTCCCGGCATGACCCCCGAGGACGCAGCGCGCGCCTTCGATCGCTTCTGGCAAGCCGATCCAAGTCGATCCCGGGCGGGGGCAGGATTGGGCCTCGCCATCGTGCGAGGCATTGTCGATGCACACCAAGGAGCAGTCACCTTCGCGTCGGACGTCGCGACAGGCACGCGCGTGAGCGTGAGTTTTCCTCGGCGAGGGAGCGATCGTCGGGCGCTGTCCGTAACCAACCGAGACAGTGCGGATCTCCCCAGTGGTGCACTCGACCGCAATTAGAACTGGCCGGATTTAGTCGCAGTTGAGCCCGGACCTCGTTTCTCAGGACATGGGCGTACTGTGGGCAACGAGGGCGCAACGAGAAATGTCGCATACTCAATGGACCTCATAATAAGTGGGGGTTGCCCCCGTTATTGACCATTGGCCCCCGAAGCCATGTGCGCAGGTTCGACTCCTGTCGGGGGCACCAAGTGCCAAGTGCGTCGACACGGATTTGCTCGCCACACACACGGGATTTTCGGCCTCTTGAATAAGTAGTCAGTTACGGCCAGCCCGTTCGAACCGTGGGCCGCTCATGGCCGAATGCCCTTGGAACCGCCTCGTCAAGATCCGAAGTGTTGTGGGCAGCACCGAGCCCCTCGATGCGGAGGTCATTCGTCGCTGTCGTCCTCGCTTCCCACGACGCTGAGTAGATGGCAACGCCAGCGCCGCGCGAACTTATCGGTCGATGTACGCAGGCTCCTCGGGGCGGAGTTTCACGTTATAGACCGTCGCCAGCTGCCGAGCTACGAAGGTGCCAATGACAAGTTCACCGGTCGAGGTGAAATGAATGCCGTCGGACAATCGCAGTGCACTTTGCACCTTGTTCACGACGGCACCTCCCCGGTAGTTGCCGCCTTTCGTGGCCAAGAGATGCCACATCGGCTGGAACGTGACGCCGGGCGTCGACGTGGCCACTTGGCTGTAAATGGCGTTGAGCGCCCGAAGACCTTGGCGGTAACTCTTCGGCGCGGCGATTGGAAGACCGACCCAGAACGCGTACGCGCCCGCCTTGGTCACCATTCGATCGATCCGACGAACGCGCGCGATATAGGCGTTACGCCACTTCGGTGAACCGAACGGTTGCGACGCCCCATGGACGGAAAGTGCCTGCTCATCGTTCGCACCAAACATGATGACAACGAGATTGGGATGGTAGTCGTGCAAGTCTGACTTCAGATGGGCCGGCCAGTTGTAAAACCACGACGCGGAAAGACCGGTCGACGTTTTGTTGCGTTGGATAAATTTTAATCCCGGCGTGAACTGAAGTTCATGTCGAATGCCGTATTCGAGGTCGTCACCTAGTGAGTCGCCAATTTCGAGAAGTCGACAGTGGCCCAGTGCGAACGGCGCGTGATGAGGAGTTGTCGTTGATGTCGAGGTGCTCGCTCGCACCAGCGCTGACACCGGAGTGAAACCGCACCCGCGCGAGGGCAGACGAAACGCAGCATTATCGGCAACGGGAGTGTCCAACGAGACTTTTGACTTCGAAGATTTACTTCGTGTCGGGCGTGACAGTGGGCTCGGTGCCAACTGCGATGATTTTGTCAACGCAACTCGATTGACGTGCGAGTTGAGCGACGAAGCCGATCCGGCGTCAATCTTTGCGAACTGACCCCCAGTGAGTACCAGTGCAGCCAGGGCCGCCGTCGTCCAGCGCATCCACAAGCGTCGGGGATTTGGAGAAGAAGTCAAAGGGGTCTTCATGGCGGATTCGACGCTAACAGGCGCTCGAAGTTCCATCGCATCGAAGCGTCCGCGCACGTGAGACGGGTCGGCCGAGGGCGCTCGCGAACACCTGTGTTCGATGGCTTCTCTCGCATTTATTTGGTGCGATGGAGATCATTGCCTTGGCCACAATCTCATTATCGTTGTCTCGTGAGTGCGGACGAATACGGGCCATGGGACGCACTCTCGGTGTCGGAGGTGCAGGCCGTCTTTGCGAAGGCCCCGTTTCGATGGTGGATTAGTGGCGGACGTGCCCTCGATCTCTTTGTCGGACGTTCCTGGCGAGCACATGGGGACACGGACGTAGGAGTCCTTCGGCGTGATGTGGCCCAACTTCGAACGGTCACCAAGTCATGGGACGTCCAAGTTGCTGCCGCGGGAATACTGTCCACTTGGCGAGATAGGGCCCTCAATTCTGAGAGACATGAAAATAATTTGTGGTGCCGGAAGGATCCGCTCCAGCCTTGGTGTCTCGACGTGACCGTTGGCGACGGAGATGACGAGCATTGGATCTACCGGCGAGACCCTCAAATAGTTGCGAAATGGAAGTCAGCAGTTTTGAATTCCTCCGAAGGCGTCCCGTATCTGGCACCCGAGATTCAACTGCTCTTCAAGAGCAAGGACATCCGGGACAAAGACGAGACTGATGCGCGTGAGGTGATTCCGATCTTGGATGCAGAACGTCACGATTGGCTATTTTGTCGTCTGCCTCCCGACCACCCCTGGACGCGGATTGTTTAGCAACTAGTTGCCCAGCCACGCCTTCGTGTTCGACGCGCGAGCAACCTTGGCGGATAGGTTCTTGCCTTGCCATCGTGAGCAGAATCGGGCGAGAGAGCATTGGCCTTCGAAACCGTGCGCGCAGGTTCGACTCGCGTGGAGCGCCACATTGCGAACGCGACGACGCGAAACCGACTACGCCGAACCCACTCACCACACCTTGGGAATGATTCGAGCACGACTCTGGGAGAACTCTCGGTACGGCTCGCCGAGCGCGTTGAGTAGGGCGCGCTCTTCGACACGAATCCGAATGATCAGTCCGATCGTCGGTACGACGATGATGACCACGAGTGACAGCCAGTTTTCCAGCGCGACCCCGATGCCGACGAAGGACATGATGATCGCGGTGTACGAAGGGTGGCGCACGAAGCGATAGGGACCGGTGTCGACGACCGTTTGACCACTGCGCACCTGAACCTGGACCGTAAAGAACTGGCCCAGGGCGAGGACGGCCCACCGTCGAAGTGCCATCCCGAGAATGATGACGGCGAGGCCGATGAGAAAGACCGGCCAACGCGCCGTTCTGATGCCGGCGGACTGCACGCCAGCCGCGAGGGCGAACGCCGCGGCGACGCCGAGCACGGCCGTGACGATGACGACGACGATGCTGCCACGGTCAAGTCGCGTGCCACCATGGTTCATCCGACTCCGAAGTCGAATGCTCCACTCCGAGGCCCCGAACATTGCGAGCACCACGAAGAAGGCGTACTTCGCTCCGAGGTCGGAATACGCCAGCGGAGCCATAGCAAAAACTACTTCCGACCGATACGAGGTGCCCCGTCGGTCATCTACGCCCTACTGCTCGACGTCACCCAGACCGGTGTCGTCGAAGATGCGCGCGACCACTTCTTCGGGCGGTAAATCATCGACGTCGATGACGAATCCGGCGACCGAGGCGTAGAGGGGATGACGGGTGAGATAGAGATCGCGCAGTGACTGCGCCGGATCCGCGCCGAGGCGCGGTCTCACTCCCCCGTGTTCGACTCGTTCGCTCAGCGTGGCGATCGTCGCGCGTAGCCATACGACGACGCCGGAGCGCTCCAGCAACGATCGATTGGCCTCGGAGAGAACGACGCCTCCGGCGACCGCGATCACGACCGGAAGGGGCTGGGCGATCGCCTCGGCGAGCACGTGACTCTCCAAGGTTCGAAGCGCTTCGTCGCCCTCGCTGTCGAAGATCTCCTGAGCCGTACGGCCCGTCTCGGCCAAAAGTTGGGCATCGGAATCGAGGAATGACCACCCGAGTTTCTTAGCGCAGAGCTCTCCGACGGTGGTCTTTCCGACCGCCATCATGCCGACCAAGAGCAGTCGGTCAGTCATCTCGCTCGAAAATCGATCGCCGGTTCATTTCGACCCATTCTTCACGATGCGACCACTCACGGCGCGCGGGATCCCTCGGTCCAATACGCTTAACGTGAGACGATTTAGTCACTTCTTAGGTTTCCACTAGAACCTGTTCACCTTCGACCCTGATACTGAAGTTCGAATTGATCGCGCAATGAAGGAGGTCCCAATGGATTGGGACGACGAAAGCCCCGCAGTTCCATCCCCAGCAGATCCATCTCACGAAGAGGTCGCGAGTCCCGAGACGCCGGTCAAGACCGTCACCGTGAGCCGGACAAAGTGGCGACTCGCGAGAGCGTTCAGCGTGCTCGTGCTGGTGCTGGCGATTGGCGCGATGGGCTTCATCCTCGGACACGACGTCGTGAAGCCGGCGCCAATACGTTCCGCCGCACCGAGGTTCACCTTCCCCACCTTTCCTTCGGGCGGTGTCGGCAACGGCAACTCACCGTCCTTCCAATTCCCGACGACCACGCCGCAGAACACCAAGGCCGACGCTGCCGCGGCCAAGGTCGCCAAGAAAGTGGACCCCGGCCTGGTCGACATCACGTCGACCTTCGCCAGCCAGAACGGCACCGCCGAAGGCACGGGCATGATCTTGACCTCGAACGGTCTGGTCCTCACCAATAACCACGTCGTCGAGGACGCCGCGACGTTGTCAGTGCGCGACGTAGCCACCAACACGACCTACGTCGGCACCGTCGTTGGCTACGACCTCTCCGAGGACGTAGCGCTCATCCAATTGAAGGGCGCGAGTGGACTAACGACGATCAAGACCGTGAACTCCGACAACGTCTCCTCGGGCGAGAAGATCGTGGGCATCGGCAACGCCGAAGGACTCGGAGGCACGCCGTCCTACGTCGCGGGCACCGTCGTCGCCCTCGACCAAGCGATCACCGCGGGCGACGAGACGAATCCGGCCGGGTCCGAGCACCTCAACGGGCTCATTGAAGTGAACGCCGCCATCGTGCCCGGTGACTCCGGTGGACCGCTGGTGAATGACAAGGGCGAAGTTGTCGGCATGGACACCGCGGGCTCAGACCTCAACGGCGGCTTCGGTTTCAACCCGGGCAACACGTCGGGTGACCGCGGCTACGCGATCCCCATCAACACGGCGCTGTCGATCGCCACGTCGATTCGCGATGACGCCGCCACCTCGGGGGTCCACATCGGTGCGACGGCATTCTTAGGCGTCGAATTTGATTCGACCACCGCCGTCGGCGGGAGCGCGAACTCCTCGAGCGGCGTCACCATCGCCGGCACCGTCGCCGGGACACCCGCCAATAAGGCGGGACTCGTGGCCGGTGACGTCATCACGTCAATCGACGGACAGTCCGCGACGACGGGCAGTGCTCTCCAGACGATCCTGTTGACGAAGAAGCCGGGCGACACGATTCACCTCGACTACCTGAACCTCAGCGGCGTCGCCAAATCAATCAGCGTCGTACTGGGAACTGGTCCGGCGCAGTAAGCCACCACGAAACCACCGCTGCGCTTACGCCCAGCGGGCGTACGTGACGCGAGTCGGAGGTACTGAGACGACGTCGGCGATCGAACCATCGACGTTCAAGATGGCGTAGTCGCCACTCTCCAGACTGGGAAAGATCGCCGCGTAGACAATGCCGTCGCGACCCTCGCGAGGCAGGACCCACACGTGCGTGCGTGCGTCGGGTCGCGACACCGGATGAATCTCGACCTCAGTGCCCGAGCGCTCTTCGTTCGAGGCCAGTACCAACGCTCCGAGGTGTTCACCGACGTTGATCACGACCGCGCGACTCGGTGTCGTCGGCGCCACGGCCTCGACGGGCACGTGATCACAGTGCACCTGGTCGCCGTGCGCGTGGTGCTCGTGCGGCGCGACGAGCGAGTGGTGTTCGTGACCGTGCGCGTGCTCGTCGTCATGACGCGAGGCAGCGCCCCCGGGGACGTCAGGGCTGGGTCGGACGTCCTCGGGGGCACTGTGAGATGCGTCGCGCAGCACTTAGCCGGCCATTGCGCGCACTTGCGTGGCCGGGTTGTCGTAGCCGTCCCACGGGTCGGCGAGGTAGGGGAAGTCCGAGCGGTAGGTGAGTCCGAAGGCTTTCAGGCTCGCCACGGTCTTGGGCTCGCTCGAACCGACGTCAAAGAGCAAGCCCGCGGCGGCGTCGGGCTTATAGGTCTTCACGACGTCACCGAGCAGCGCCCCCGCGACGGCCTTGAGCTCGATGCTCACGACGTCGTCGAAGACGCGGCGACCGTTGGGGAATCCGGCGTTGTCGCCACCCACCACGCCGAGAATGCTCGCCGCGCCCGTCGCCGTGGGTTTGATCGCCACGTTGAGGCGCAACATGTCGGCCTTGGTGGCGCCGGTGTAGTTCTGGAATCCCGGGAACAGCGGGGGCACTCCGGTCAACAGCACCGCGTCGAGGTCCGGACGGGTGTTCGACGCCACGGCCGCGTAGGCCGCCAGGTTGGGGAACGCACCGGGATAGAGCACGTTCAGCAGCGAGGCGAGTCCCGGGTGGTCGTAGTAGGTGGAGTACTGCGCGTCGTCCTTGGGCGCCTGGGAGTTCCAACGGTCCTTGTGACCCATCGGGATGATGACCTCGTTGATCAACGGGTTGCCGAGACGTGAAACCTGCTCCCACGGACCGGTGTTGGTCTGGGGCGTGGTGCTGTAGATCTTGGTCTTCTGTCGACTCGCCGTCGTCCAGACGCCGATCGTCGAGTCGGCGTCGGTATAGGTGCCCGGCACGGCGCCGCCCTTGGTCAGCTCCGAGATCGGTACCTGAATGGCGATGGAGTGCACGTTCGTCGCGGCCAGGGAGTTGACCCCGGCGACGGCTGCGCCCTTCAAGAGGAAGTCGGGTTGGAAGGGGCGCAGGTCGCCGAGGTCAAAGATCGATCCCAAGTCGACGTAGAAGCCGTCGGCGCGCTGACCGGCGAAGACCTTCGTCGAGCCGATCGCGTGGATCGCCTGGTTCGTCAACGTCGCGTAGTTGGGGATCGAGTTCTTCCCGACGTTGCACGGCGGGCACGCGAGGTCGCGAGCCAGGATCTTCGACGATCCGTTCTCCTGTTTGGTCACCGAGTAGAACTGCTTGCGGTTCCAGGTGGCGTCCTTCAGGGACGTAATCTGACCCGTGTTGTACAAGAACGTGTCGTTCGCGCCGGTGTCGGTGAGCTTCGTCTCGAAGCGGAACTGGAAGGTGACGTCGGCGTTACCGTCACCGTTGTTGTCCACGTGGATCTCGTAGAGCACGTCGTCGCCGAACTCGAAGAAATTCGGACCGCCGGCGGGCTGTTGACGCGGGATGTAGTTCGCTATCAACGTGACCTTGTTGGGGCTGTCGGGGCTGATGAACGCGTAGAGGTCCGTGCTGTCGGCGACGGGGTCCTTGGAGATTTCCGGTGCTTCAGAGTGGGAAGACATTGGTGAGACCTTTCTAAGAGATGGGACGGAAGAGTGAGGGAAGGCGGTCGGTTGAGGCGACTCAGCTGACGTCGCGAACGAGTCGAGCGACGAGCGCGCGATCGTGACGAACGACTTCGCGGGTGCCCACCATGAAGTGGATCTCGCCGGTGCTGGGGTTGGGAACGTGAATCACGAGGTTCTCATTGGACGAGACCGGTCGAACGCTCGGTGTCGGCGTGGTCGCCTTGGAATTGGTCGCGGCGCCCGCCGTGGCGACCAAGGCCGTAGGGGCGACGGCAACGAGTCCCGCGGCCGCGATTCCGTTGCGGGCGACTTTCAAGAAGCCCCTACGAGAGATGTCTTGCATTGCCAGTCCTCCTTGTCGACCCACGTTCGTGGGACCGTTCGGAGGCTCCGTTGGTGTTCTGAGCCCAACGTCAGCCTCGGTGCTTGCGGCACTGAGGACTATTCGCCGCCGTCAGGGAACACGGATGTCCCCGACGGGCTTTCTTATGGAATGTTGAAGATCTTCGTCGTTCAGGGAACGATGAGCATGCGCACGGTGTCGGTGACCTGCGCGCCACCGGACGCCGAACCGGCCATGATCACGACCGGATCACCGCTCCGGGCAATACCGGACTGCTTGAGTCGCGTGACCGCCACTTCGCAGAGTTCGTCGATGTCCTGGGCCGGGGAGACGTAGATCTCTTGGACGCCCCACGAGGAGTGGAGCTGTCGTGCGGTCGCATCGCTGGGGGTGATCGCGACAATCGGCATGGGCGGTCGGAAACGCGAGATCGCGCGAGCGGTCATACCGGAACGCGTGCACGCGACGATCGCGACCGCCTGTTCTTCCATCGCCGCGCGCCAGGCCGCGCCGGTGATGGCGGCCGTGACTCGGGTCGAGCGGGTCCCGACACCAATCTGTTGGACGCCGAGGCCCGCGCCCCAGCCGTGATAATCGAAATACTCTTCGGCCCGTCGCACGATGCGGTCCATCGTGGCGACGGTCGCGACCGGGTCGTCGCCGATCGCCGTCTCGCCGCTCAACATGACCGCGCTCGCGCCGTCGAGCACGGCGTTCGCGACGTCGGTCACTTCGGCGCGCGTGGGGACCTGGGAATGCGTCATTGATTCGAGCATTTGCGTGGCCACCACGACCGGTCGGGCGTAGCGCACGCCGTGTCGCACGATCTCCTTTTGGAGGTGCGGGACCTCTTCGATCGGCATCCGCACGCCGAGGTCACCGCGCGCGACCATGATCGCGTCCGAGACCGTGATGATCTCATCCAAGTTCTCGACGCCTTCACCGGTCTCGATCTTGGCCATCATCATGACGTCATCGCGCCCGAGCGCGCTGCGAACCGAGACCACGTCGAAGGCCGATCGCACGAAGGAGACCGCGAGGATCTCGAAGGACTCGGTGCGCAGCGCATCCAATCGCGCGCGATCATCGTCCGTGGGCAGTCGATCGTTCAATAGTGACGACGGCAAGGAGAGGCCGGGTTTGCCCATGACCGCCCCACCGGACGTGACGCGGGCCCGGGCCTTCTTTCCGGTCTGTTCGACCAGCAAAGAGACTCCGCCGTCCCCGATGTGGATCATGTCGCCCACGCTGAGCTGCGCCAGGACGTGCAATCGCTCCACGACGATGTGCGACGCGGTGGACGCCGCGTCAAAACCTTCGCTCAACTCGATCTCGTCGCCGACCGTGAGTGCGACGGGCGTCGTACCGAAGGAGCCGGCCCGGATCTTGGGCCCGGGGATGTCAACCATGATCGCGCGGTCCGGCACGAGGTCCCTCAGCCGCCGGAGTCGGGCGATGCCGGAGGGAATATCGCCGTGGGCGAAGGAGAGTCGAAAGACGTCGACACCGGCCACGGCGAGTGCCTTCAGGACCTCGTCGCTATCCGAGGACGGTCCGATGGTGGCTACGATTCGCGTGCGTCGCACGTGGTTCCCTTCGTTACTTTTGACAAGTCTAAGTGATGGCCAACGTGCCCCCGAATAGCGTCACCGTCCGTTCACGTTGCCTCAATGACGTACGGGCACGACCACGTCAGCCCCGTCGACGTCGACGACGCGAAGGTTCATGCCGTAGCACTTGGCCAACTCGTCGCTTCGGATCACCGTGGCGGCCGGGCCGTCGAGCACCACTGCGCCGGCGTCGAGCAGCACGAGACGATCGGCGAACTGCCCGGCGAGCGTGAGGTCGTGCAGCGTCGCCACGACCGTGATGCCGCACTCGTGGACCTCGCTCTTCATCAGTTCGAGCATGTCCATCTGGTGGCGCAGGTCCAGACCGGTGATCGGCTCGTCCAACACCACGACCATCGTCGATTGGGTGAGGGCGCGAGCGAGGACCGTGCGCTGACGCTCCCCACCCGAGAGCGTGGCCACGTCGCGGTCACGGAATTCACCCAACGAGAGCCGCTCCACGACTGAGTCGATGACCGCGCGATCGCGCGCGCTCGCCGGGTGGAACAGCCCGTGATGAGCCACGCGCCCGAGGGCCACGTAGTCATAGACGCGCATCCCGCTCGGCACGACCGGGTGCTGCGGCACCAACGACACCCGCAGCGCGCGCGCTCGTTCGTTCATCTCGGCGAGCGCCTCACCGAGGATCGACACCGAACCGAGCGACGGACGCCGAAGCCCGGCGATCGTCTCGACCAACGTCGTCTTTCCGGCACCGTTCGGTCCGATGATCGTGCTCCAGGTACCGGGCTCGAAGTCCAAGGTCACGTCCGAGATCAGCGTTCTCGCGCCGGCGCGAACGCTCAATCCCTTCACCTCGACCGAACTCATACCGCCACCGGTCGGCGAAGGCTGAGGATGATGACGAAGACCGGGGCGCCGATGAGCGCGGTCACCACACCGATCGGCAACTCCGAGGGCGCGATGACGGTTCGCGCGATGGTGTCGGCGAAGACCAGGAAGGCCGCACCGAAGATTACCGAGATCGGCAAGATCCGGCGGTACGACGTACCGACGAGGAGTCGAACGATGTGGGGCACGATGATGCCGACGAAGCCGATCAACCCGACGGCCGACACGATGGCGGCGGTGCCGAGTGACGAGGCGGCGATCACGATGAAGCGCACGCGCCGCACCGGCACGCCGAGCGAACGTGACTCGTCTTCGCCCACGCTCATGACGTCGAGCGCCCTTCCGGCGCCGACGCAGATCATGATGCAGACAATGACGTAGGGAAAGACCAACCAGACCGTGCCCCACCCGACACTCGCCAGTGATCCCAGTAGCCAGATGTAGACCCGCGTGATCGATCCCGCACTCGACTGTTGCTGGAGAAACGTCTGCGCGCTCGTGAGCAGGGACGCCACGGCCACACCGGCGAGGATCAACGTGGCCGTATTCGATCGCATACTTCGACCGCCGATCAGCCACGTCAAGGTGACCGCCGCCATCGCCCCAACGAAGGCGAGGAGCGGCGTCCAGCTCGGCGTACCGACGCCGTGACTGAGGTCGATGATCGCGAACGTGGCGCCGAGCCCGGCGCCAGAAGCAACGCCCAGTAGATACGGATCGGCCAGCGGATTTCGAAAGACCCCCTGGTATGTTCCACCAGCGACCGCCAGCATCGACCCGGCCAACAGTCCGATCACCATCCGGGGTGCTCGCAGCGTCCAGACGACGGTCGACTGTATTGGCGTGAGCGTGTTGTGACCAATTCCCACGTGCGCGAATATGTCGCCGACCACTCGCCACGTGGGGACCGACGTCGGACCGATGACCAATCCGCACACGATCGCGACGAGGAGCGCCACGACCGTAGCGGCCGCGACGAAGGCCACTCGACGTGTCGTGGGTGGATTGGAACTCAACGGTTTACTTCCAGAGCTTGGGGTTCTTCAGCGCGCCCTTCACCGCGGCCGTGATTTGATTCATGAGAAGACTGAGGCGCGGGCCCCAACGAGATGCGATGTCGTCATTCAGTCCGATCACTTCGTGATCTTCGACGGCCGCGACCTTGGAAAATCCCGGCCGCTTGGCGACCGACGACGTCGACGCTTTCCCACTAATCGTGTCGGCGAGGAAGATCATCTTGGGATTCGCACTGACGATGTACTCGGCGCTCAATTGCGGGTAGCCCGCGTCGGCCGTCGTGTTCTTGGGGTCCGCGATGTTCACGACACCGAGTTCCTTCAACAACGACCCGACGAAGGTGGAACTGGTCAGTGAATAGAAGTCCGTGGTGAGTTCGTAGTACGCGGTGAGCGTCTTGTGGGGGTGTTTGGGTACTGACGCGATATCCGCGTTGATGTTCTGCTTGATCGACGCGGCCAACGCATCGGCGCTCTTCGCGTGCCCGGTGAGCGTACCGAGTTGTTCGATCTGGCTGAGGGCACCGGCCAGGTTCGACGGTGGCTCCTGATTGATGACTTTGATACCGAGCGCGGTGAGTTTTTCCATCACGTCGTTGGCGTCATAGGAGATGACGACCAAGTCGGGCTTGGTCGAAGGGTGCGCCGACGAGGTCTTGCAGATGCCGATGATCGCTTCGACGCTCGGATTGAGGCCGTTGATCCGTTTCTTCGGGAGTCCGGTCGTTGGGTAGTCAGAATCGGTGTCGACCGCTTGCACCTCGGGC
>Ga0182014_10000034_pt1 | contig 127377 bp, 107 predicted proteins | sample 612S2DmetaG_FD_120489 | JGI IMG/M metagenome (GOLD analysis project Ga0182014, IMG submission 120489) | Permafrost microbial communities from Stordalen Mire, Sweden - 612S2D metaG | ecosystem: Environmental > Terrestrial > Soil > Wetlands > Permafrost | place: Sweden: Stordalen | collected... | reverse complement strand
GACGGATGTGACGGGCGTGGCGCAGCTTCCTGAAGGCACCGAGATGGTGATGCCTGGCGACAACGTGGAGTTGGAAGTGGAATTGATCGTTCCGGTGGCCATGGAAAAAGGCTTGCGCTTCGCAATCCGCGAAGGCGGCCGTACGGTGGGCGCGGGCACGATTAGCGAAATCATTAAGTAAGTGGACAGTGGACAGTAAACAGCGGGCAGTGAACAGGGCAAGACAATCTGTTCGCTGTCCACTGAAAACTGACAACTGTTCCCCGAAGGGGAACCGATGGTAGGACAAAGAATACGCATCCGGTTGAAGGCATACGATTATCGCGTGCTGGACACCTCGACCGGCGAGATTGTGGAGACGGCCAAGCGTACCGGAGCAACGGTAGCCGGTCCGATTCCGCTGCCGACGATCAAGAACAAGTACTGCGTGCTGCGTTCGCCTCACGTCGACAAAAAGTCGCGCGAGCAGTTCGAAATTCGCACGCACAAGCGGCTGATCGACATTCTTGAACCGACGCAGCAAACCGTGGACGCGCTGATGAAGCTCGATTTGCCGGCCGGCGTGGATGTCGAAATCAAGGCGTTTGAAAAGTAGCGAAGCTACTTTTCGAGCTTTCAGCCGTCAGCTCTCAGCTTTCAGTTCGATGAGGCGGGAGAAGCGGCTGTAGTAAAGCGAATGGCGATTGAGTTATGGGTAGTCGTTCGCGTGGCAAGAAATAGCCGAGAGCTGATAGCTAAAGGCTCGTAAGGGTTCCGGCAGTGCGGCGACTCAATCGTCGCATGATGAGGTGAGGACGAAATGTCAGTCATTGGAATTTTAGGTAAAAAAGTCGGCATGACGCAGGTCTTCGACGAGAAGGGCGATGTGCATCCGATTACGGTGTTGCAGGCTGGCCCATGCGTGGTGACGCAGTTGAAGACGGCGGCCAGGGATGGCTATGACGCGGCGCAGATTGGCTTGGTGGAGTTCGTCAAGGCCTCGAAGCTGACCAAACCGCAGGCGGGCCATCTGGCCAAGACCGAAGCTCCGCCGGTGAAGTTCATTAAGGAAGTGGACATTGAGGCGGCGGCCGACGGTTCAGACGGCGTGAAGGCAGGCGACCGCGTGTTGGTCGATATCTTCGCCAATGCCAAGTTTGTCGACATTATTGGCACCTCGAAGGGCCGCGGTTTTTCCGGCGTCGTTCGCCGGCACGGATTCAGCGGCGGTTTGGCTTCGCACGGACATATGTTCCAGGTGCAGGGCTCAATCGGCGCATCGAGTTTTCCGTCGCGAGTTTTTCCGGGCCAGCGTATGCCGGGACACTTTGGAACCGATCAGATTACGGTGCGCAACCTGCGCATTCGCGGCATCGACCTCGAAGAGAATCTGCTGATGGTCGAGGGCGCGGTGCCGGGAGCACGCGAGGGCTACGTGATGATCTCGATCGCCAAGGCTCCGCCGCGTGAGCGTCGCGGATTCGCCGGATCGGGTACGGTCGATCCGTTGAAGGCTTCGAAGAAGGCACAGAAGAAGAAATAGCTTTTAGCTCTCGGCGCTCAGCCCTACAGGCGGAAACCGAGATGGATGGCGAACAGAAATTGCAGTCTGATAGCTGAAAGCTGATGGCTGACAGCGGTAGGAAGACGACGATGGCAAATGTGGATGTTTTCAATTTGAGCGGCGAGAAGGTGGGTACGGTGGAGTTGTCCGACCAGATCTTCGCGCCCGAGCAGGTGAACGAATCCCTGCTGTGGGAGGCGGTCAAGCAGTATCGCGCCGCGCTGCGCCAGGGCACGCACGCCACCAAGAATCGTAAGCTGGTGGCCGGTTCGGGCAAGAAACTGTGGAAGCAGAAGGGCACGGGCCGGGCGCGTATCGGCTCGGTGCGCTCGCCTCTGTGGCGGCATGGCGGCACGGTGCATGGACCGCAACCGCGCAGCTACGAGTACGCCTTTCCGCACAAAAAGCTGCTGGGCGCACTGCGCGCGGCGCTGGCTTCGAAGCTGGCCGATGGCAAGTTGACCGTGGTTGACTCGCTCGAGACCAAGGAAGCCAAAACCAAGCTCTATGCCGGCGCTCTGAAGGCGTTGGGGGTTGAGCGGACGGCGCTGCTGGTCGAGAATTCCAAGAGCTTGTCGCAGTCGCTGATTTTGGGCGCGCGGAATCTCAAGGGTGTCGAGCTGGTGCTGAATAACGAAGTTCATCCTTACGACCTGCTGCGCTACGACCGGGCGATCTTCTCCAAGGCCGCGATTGAGCAGTTGAGCGAAGCGCTTCTCAAGAGCACGCCGAAGCGGAAGGCCGCCGAGAAGGAGGCTGCGTAATGCCGACACTTTATACCGTGATTCGCCGCCCGTTGATTACCGAAAAAGGGCTGGCAGCGAAAGAAACCGAAGGCACGCTGGTTTTCGAAGTGGCGCCGATGGCGACCAAGACCGAAGTCAAGCAGGCCGTTGAGGCGCTGTTCAAGGTCAAGGTGGCTACGGTGCGGACCTCGAACGTCGTCGGCAAGGAACGCCGGCGGGGCAAGTTCGCCGGTTACCGGCCGGACTGGAAGAAAGCCTACGTGAAGTTGAAGGCCGGCGAAAAGCTGCCGGAGTATGCCAGCAATCTGTAAAGCAGCTTTTAGCTGCTAGCTTCTAGCTGCTAGCTCGGTTCATGCGGAGCGGGACGCTGAGGGGCGAAACGAAAGTTTGTTAAGCAGGATGGAGTTGGAAGCTGGCGGCTAAAAGCTAGCGGCTGCTTCATCAAGGAAAACGACCATGGCAATCAAGACATACAGACCGGTCACGCCAACGCTAAGGTTCAAGACCTCGCTTGTAAACGACGATCTGACGACGGCTACGCCGTACAAGCCGCTACTGACTACGCGTAAGCGTACCGGCGGCCGGCGCAACACAGGCGATCTGGTTATTCGTCATCAGGGTGGCGGACATAAACAGAAGCTGCGCACGATCGATTTCAAGCGGGAAAAGTACGGCGTGCCGGGTAAAGTGGCGACCATCGAGTACGATCCCAACCGTTCGGCGCGGATCGCGTTGGTCTCCTACGCCGACGGCGAGAAGCGGTACATTTTGCAGCCGGTTGGATTGAAGGTCGGCGCAACGGTGACCTCGGGGCCGGAAGCCGACATTCTTGTAGGCAACGCGCTGCCGCTTAAAAACATTCCCGCCGGCACTACGGTGCATGCGATCGAGCTGAAGCCTGGCAAGGGCGCGCAGATGGCGCGTTCGGCCGGTGCGCAGGCGCAGTTGGTAGCCAAAGAGGGCGAGTACGCCCTACTCAAGCTGCCTTCCGGCGAAACGCGCAGGGTGTTGGTCGATTGCATGGCGACCATCGGGCAGGTGGGCAATACCGATCATGAAAACGTGGCGTTGGGCAAGGCGGGCCGCAGCCGTTGGCTGGGTATCCGGCCGGCTAACCGCGGCGTAACCATGAACCCGGTCGATCACCCGCATGGCGGCGGCGAGGGCAAAACCTCGGGCGGACGCAATCCGGTGACGCCGTGGGGCCAGCCGACACGTGGCTACAAGACGCGCAACAACAAGCGCACTGACCGCTTGATCGTTAAGCGCAGGGTGAAGTAGAAGGGCAGCTTTCAGCTATCAGCTTTCAGCTCTTAGCTAAAGCGGCGCGAAAAGACAGTGCATCGGATAGATGCAACCATCTATTAATAGATGGAACTTATGCGGAACGGTTCTTATACGGAACAGTTTTGTTAGGTACTAAGGCAATTGCTCACAGCGAGCGCCAGTAGCAAGAAGCTGAGAGCTGAAAGCTGAGAGCTAGGAGCTAAGCAGTTATGGGACGTTCGACAAAGAAAGGGCCGTTCGTAGACGCGCATCTGATGGTGAAGATCGAGGCGCTGAACCAGGCCAACGATAAAAAGGTGGTCAAGAGCTGGTCACGGCGCTCGACGATCTTTCCAGAGTTTGTCGGCCACACCATCGCGGTGCACAACGGCAGGAAGTTCGTTCCCGTCTATGTGACCGAGAACATGGTGGGTCACAAGTTGGGTGAGTTTGCTCCCACGCGCACCTTCAAGGGGCACACGGGCGGCGCCAAGATGGCTGAGACGACGGCCAAGCCGGCGGCGTAGTGAAAAGCAGCTTCTAGCCGTTAGCTTCCAGCCTCTAGCTTGAATGGGGCGGAACAGGCGGTCGGGGCAGAAACGAATTTTGCCGGGTTCGGAGCGCATGAAGCCGCTCCCGGAGCGAAACGAGCTAAAGGCTGAGAGCTAAAAGCTGGAAGCTGGTTTTTGAGGAAGGCATAAGTTATGGCGGTACAAACAAAGGAATACCGTGCCGAGGCAAAGTTTCAGCGCGTATCGCCGCAGAAGGCGCGGCTGGTGCTGGATCTGATCAAGGGGCGCAGCGTGGAAGATGCGCTGAACGCGACGGCATTCGCCAAAAAGCGCATTGCTCCGGTAGTGCATAAGCTGCTGACTTCGGCGGTGGATAACGCCAAGTACGTTGCCGACGAGGCAGGCGTCGATCTTGACGTGGACAATCTCTACGTCAAGCTGGCGCTGGCCAACGATGGACCGCGGTTGAAGCGGATTCGGCCGGCTCCCATGGGGCGCGCCTTTCGCTATCAGCGTCGGTTGACGCACATCGTGCTGGCGGTGGCTGAGCGCGAAGCGGCAGCGGGTCTGGTGACTAAGGTTGACGGGTCGAAGGCGGCGGCAGAGCCTAAGGCGAAGAAGGCCGCTACCAAAACAAAGAGTGCGGCGCCCAAGGCGAAGAAGGCTGAAGCCAAGCCCGCGGTTGCCAAGAAGACCGGCAAAAAGGCATAAGGGTTTTTGAGAGGAAAAGTATGGGACAGAAGGTCCATCCTTACGGATTCCGGCTGGGAGTGAACAAGCCGTGGCGTTCGCGCTGGTTTTCAGAGCGTGATTACTCGAAGCTGTTGGTCGAGGACGTGAAGCTGAAAGCAGAACTGCGCGATAAGCTGAAGGCGGCTGGCATTAGTTCGGTCGAAATCGAGCGGCCCGGCAACAAACTGCGCTTCTTGATTCGCGCCGCGCGTCCTGGCATCGTGATCGGGCGCAAGGGCGCCGAGATCGAAAAGCTCAAGACCGAGCTGACCAAGCGTACCGACCGCGAAGTGTTCATCGACATTGTCGAAGTGAACAAGCCGGAGCTCGATGCGCAACTGGTTTCGGAAAACATCGCGCTGCAACTGGAAAAGCGTGTCAGCTTCCGCCGCGCCATGCGCAAGAGCGTCGATTCGGCGCTGCGCTTTGGCTGCAAGGGGATCAAGGTGCGCGTTTCGGGGCGCTTGAATGGCAACGAGATTGCGCGCTCGGAGTGGTATTTGCAGGGGCGGTTGCCGCTGCAGACGCTGCGCGCCGATATCGACTACGGTTTCACCGAGGCCAATACGACCTACGGGGTGATCGGCGTCAAGACGTGGATCTATCGCGGCGATATCTTCGAGCAGAAACATCGCCAGGTGCCGCAGGTTGGCAAGACGGCGTTTTAAAAGCAGCTTTCAGCTCCTAGCTTCTAGCCTCTAGCTAAAAGCCGATGGAGCATGGAGGCTGGGTAGAGAAAGATCGAAGCTAGAGGCTAATAGCTAGAAGCTAGTAGCTGCTTTTTGAGGATTTTCGTTATGTTGATGCCAAAGAAGGTGAAGTTTCGTAAGCAGCAGAAGGGCAAGCGCCGTGGCAAAGCCTGGCGTGGATCTTCGATTGCTTTCGGCGAGTACGGGTTGAAGGTGATGGAGTGCGGCTTTATCACCGACCGTCAGATCGAAGCCAGCCGTATCGCCATGACGCGCTTCATCAAGCGCGGTGGCAAAATCTGGCTGCGGCTGTTTCCTGACAAGCCGATTACCAAGAAGCCGGCCGAAGTTCGTATGGGATCGGGCAAAGGACCGCTCGATCACTGGGTAGCGGTAGTCAAGCCGGGCAAGATTCTCTTCGAGATGGAGGGCGTCAGCCAGGAGACGGCGGCCGAGGCGATGCGGCTGGCCTCGCACAAGCTGCCGCTGAAGACCAAGTTCGTGCTGCGGCCAGGCGCCGAAAAGACCGTGGCCAAAGCGGAGTAATTAGGCAGCTTCTAGCTGCTAGCCTCTAGCTTTCAGCTCTTTGCATTGCGATAAAGAGTGATCGGCTAAGTTGGATGGGCTAGGAGCTAAAAGCTAGAAGCTAGGAGCTAGGAAAAAAGATGGAACTCCAAAAGATCCGTAACTTGAGCGATCTGGAACTTACGCACCAGGAGAAGACCTCCGCGGAGCAACTGTTCCGGCTGCGTTTTCAGGTCTCGATGGGGCAAAACGACGGTGTCAAGAAGCTGCGGCAGTTGCGCAAAGAAATCGCGCAGGTTAAGACCGTGGTGCGTGAGCGCGAGTTGGGGCTGCACGGCGAAAGCAAAGAAGCTAAGTCGGCCGTAACTCCGGTCGCGACTCCGGTCGAAGAAGCCAAGCCGGCAGTTGCGCCCAAGGCCAAGAAGGCCAAGCCGGCGGTGGCTAAGGCGAAGAAGACCGTGGCCAAGCCCAAGACAGAAGAAGCGAAGGGAGCCCGTAAATGACGGCGACTCAAGAGCAAACGCAGGCACCCGCCGCGGCGGGCGTGCGCAATGAGAAGGTCGGGCATGTAGTCTCGACTAAGATGCAGAAGACGATCGTGGTGGCCGTCGAGATGCGCAAGGCGCATCCCAAATACAAGAGGATCGTGCGCTCTACCAAGAAGTTCTACGCTCACGACGAGCAGGGCTCGGCGCGGGTTGGCGACATGGTGCGCATTCGCGAGACGCGGCCGCTGAGCTAGCTCAAGCGGTGGACGCTCGATGAGATTGTGCGCCGGTCGGCGCTCGGCCAGATTGAAGATGCCGTGCTGCCGGGCGAAACGGCAGCGGCCAAAAAGTAAGGTTGCCGAGAGGAGAGTAAATCATGGCAGTACAAATGAGAACCATGCTCGCGGTGGCCGACAATTCCGGCGCGCGCAAGTTGCAGGTGATTCGGCCACTGGGCGGAAGCCTGGGAGCGAATGCCGGCTTAGGCGACATCGTGACCGCGGCGGTCAAAGAGGCTTCGCCCGACGGTACGGTAAAGAAGGGTAAAGTCGTCAAGGCGGTGATCGTGCGTACGCACAAGGAATACCGGCGGCGCGATGGAACCTATATCCGCTTCGACGAGAATGCGGCGGTCGTGATCGGTGACGATCACGAGCCGGTGGGCACGCGCGTCTTCGGGCCGGTGGCCCGCGAGCTGCGCGAAAAGAAGTTTTTGAAGATTGTTTCGCTGGCGCCGGAAGTGGTCTAAAACAGCTTTCAGCCGTCAGCTCTCAGCTTTCAGCTTTTTGTGCTGAGTTGAAGGGCGAGGCTAAGGCAGGACGAACGGATAGCTGACGGCTGATAGCTGAAAGCTGGAGAAGAAGATGCCGAGTTTGAATATTCATCGCAACGATACGGTCAAGGTGCTCGCGGGCGCTGATCGTGGCAAGACGGGCCGCGTGCTGCGCGTTTTTCCCGACAACAGCACGGTGCTGGTAGAGCATGTGCGCGTGGTCAAGAAGACGGTCTCGAGCAAGCAGGGACAGCGGACCAAGGGCGGCATCGCCGAGCAGGAGTCACCGATCAGCGTCTCCAACGTGGTGCTGGTTTGCTCCAGCTGCGGCGTGGCGCGCGTCGGTCACAAGATCGAAGGCGAAACGCGGACGCGGATTTGCAAGAAGTGTGGGCAGGAACTGTCCACCAAGAAGTAGCTTTTAGCTCCTAGCCTCTAGCTTCTAGCTCGCTTGAGCTGAAACGAGGTTGAGAGCAAAGGCAAAATACAGCTAGAAGCTAGCAGCTAGAGGCTAGCGGCTGAATTGAGTACCTTCCGTAACGGTAGACGGCTCGCTGAGGCGAGCTAACCCGAGAACCGGAAGATTGGAGCGAAAGCAATGGCAGCAAGGCTGAAAGAGAAGTACGAAAAAGAGATTAAGCAGGCCCTGAAGAAAGAGTTGGGGATCGAGAACGCGATAGCGGTGCCCAAGCTCGATAAGATCGTCATCAACATGGGACTGGGCGAAGCGACGCAGAATAACAAACTGCTCGATCCGCTGGTGGCCGATCTGGCTGCGATTACCGGACAAAAGCCGGTCGTGACCAAGTCCAAGAAATCGATCGCCTCCTTCAAGGTGCGCGAGGGCAACGCGATTGGCGCCATGGTGACGCTGCGCGCCGAAAAAGCCTACGAGTTTCTTGACCGCCTGATTTCGGTCTCCATGCCTCGCGTGCGCGACTTCCGCGGCGTCTCGACCAAAAGTTTTGATGGTCGCGGCAACTACACGCTTGGCCTGCGCGATCAGCTGATCTTCCCCGAGATTGATTACTCGAAGGTGGAAAAGCTCAAGGGCATGAACATCACCATTGTGACCACGGCGGCTGACGACAACCAGGCGCGTGCGCTGCTCCGGCACTTCGGGATGCCCTTCCGCAAGGAAGCGTAAAAGCAGTTTTAGCCGCTAGCCTCTGGCCTCTAGCTTGATTGAGGCGCTGCTGGCGGTAGGTTGGAAACGGGTTTGGGCAGGCGCGCTGGAAGCTGATGCAAGCGCGAAAAGGCTAGAGGCTAATAGCTGAAAGCTAGAAGCTGTTTTGAAGAGGATTTATGGCAACCACAGCAAAAAGAGTAAAGGACGCGCGGAAGCCGAAGTTCAGTTCCCGCAAACACAATCGCTGCAAACTCTGCGGCCGTCCGCGGGGTTTTTTGCGCAAGTTCGGTATCTGCCGTTTGTGTTTCCGGGGGCTGGCCCTCAAGGGCGAGATTCCCGGAGTCACCAAGTCGAGCTGGTAGCAACGCAGCTTCTAGCTACTAGCCGCTAGCTTCTAGCTCATCGCGCACCATTCGACGAGCTTCGATATAGCGGACAAGCTAGAGGCTAGGAGCTAATGGCTAGAAGCTGTTTTTTAAACATTTCCGCAGGTTTCCGTCCGCCACGGCGGATGGACGAACGGGGAATGAAGGAGAAGGAATGAGTCTGACCGATCCAGTAGCGGATTTTCTGGCGCGTATCCGGAACGCCATCGGCGCGCGTCATCAGAAGTTGGATGTGCCGGCTTCAAAGCTCAAGACCGAGATTGCCCGCATTTTGAAAGAAGAGGGCTATATCTCGAATTACAAGCTCCAGGAAGAGGATGGCAAACCCGTGCTGCGCGTGTACTTGAAGTACAGCGGCAGCCAGGCGGCGATTCTCGATCTGGCGCGCATTTCCCGTCCCGGTTGCCGCGTCTACATCAATCGCAACGAGATCAAGCGCGTGCAGGGCGGGCTGGGCATTTCGATTATGACGACGCCCAAGGGCGTGATGACCGGCCGTCAGGCGCACCGCGAGGGCGTGGGCGGCGAAGTGCTTTGTGAAGTTTGGTAAGAACAGACATCAGCTTTCAGCCGTCAGTTCTCAGCTTTTTATGGTGGGTTTACGGCATAGGTCGAAGCAAAACGATCTGAAAGCTGACGATTATTGAAGTGCATCGAACAGATGCAACGTATTACGTAATACGAAGTTGCTTTCCGGCTGCAGTGGAACGAAAACGCGTTGAAGCTGATCACAGATAACGGATCACTGACAACTGCTTTTCGGGACTCGCAAGCCAAGAAGGGTTCAGAAGATGTCGCGTATTGGAAAGAAACCGATCCCGCTGCCGACGGGCGTCAAGTATAAGGTCGAGGGCAACACCGTATTGGTGGAAGGCCCCAAGGGCAAGGTCACGGCGTTGGTCGCCGAGGGCATCACGCTCAAGACCGAGGGCAGCAACCTGTTGATCGAGCGTTCGAGCGACGACAAAGCCGCCGTGCACGGATTGACGCGCGCGTTGGTTAACAACGCCGTCGAGGGTGTCACCAAGGGCTGGACCAGGGAGCTGGACATCGTTGGCATCGGCTATCGCGCCGAGCTGAAGGGCAAGGGCACGGTGGTTTTCACGCTGGGCTACTCGCACCCGATCGAGTTTCCGCTGCCTACGGGCATCACGGTCGCAATCGATCCCAAGCAGACACATCTGACGATCGCCGGCGTTGACCGCCAGCAAGTAGGTCAGGTGGCGGCCGACATGCGCTCGCTGCGCAAGCCGGACCCGTACAAAAACAAGGGCGTGCGCTACTCCAACGAGCGGCTGAAGAAGAAGGCCGGCAAGACGGGCGCCAAGTAAGAAGTGCAGCTTCTAGCCGTTAGCCGCTAGCTTCTAGCTTTTTGAGATAAGTTAACAGTTGCGGTAGAAGCAAAATGAGCTAGCAGCTAGAAGCTGTTTTTACATCCGAACGGGGCCGCAAGGCGGCTCCGCTGATAGGTGAGAGACTAAAGATGATTGCCAAGACCAAGAGAAACGAGATCCGGCAGCGCGTTCACGCGCGCATCCGGCAAAAGCTGGCCGGAACGGCCGAGCGGCCGCGGTTGAACGTATATCGCTCGCTGGGCCACATCTACGCGCAGGTGATCGACGATCAGAAGGGCGAGACGCTGGCTTCGGCCTCGTCGCTCGAACTGAAGTTGAAGACCGGCGGCAATGTAGCGGCGGCCAAGGAGATCGGCAAGGCGGTGGCGGAAAAGGCTGTCGCCAAGGGCGTCAAGGAAGTGGTCTTCGACCGCGGTGGCTATCTGTATCACGGCCGCGTGAAGGCTTTGGCCGATGCGGCGCGCGAAGCGGGACTGAAGTTCTAAAAGCAGTTGTCAGTGATCAGTGGTCGGTGGCCGGCTTGTTGGGTGTGAGTTGGCTGCTGCGGCAAAGCAAGATTCGTACTGATAACTGATAACTGACAACTGGTAACTGATGGACGAGAGAATTATGGCGACTTTGATAAAGAAACTCGATGCCAACCAGTACGATCTGAAAGATCAGGTTGTGGCCATCAATCGTGTAACGAAGGTGGTCAAGGGCGGCAAAAATATGTCGTTTGCCGCACTGGTGGTCGTGGGCGATCCGGCCTCCGGCGTGGTGGGTTACGGCTCGGGCAAGGCCAAGGAGGTTCCCCAGGCGATTCGCAAGGGAATCGAAGCGGCCAAGAAGAATCTGGTGAAGGTGAACCTGACCGACATCTCGATTCCGCATCAGGTGCTGGGCCGTTTCGGCTCCGGCCAGGTGCTGCTCAAGCCGGCTCCCGAAGGAACCGGAGTGATTGCCGGCGGCGCGGTGCGCGCGGTGATGACTTCGGTTGGCGTGCAAAACGTGCTGACCAAGAGCCTGGGCACGGCCAACCCGCACAATGTGATCAAGGCGACCTTTGACGCGCTCGAGCAGTTGCGCGACAAGGCCGAAGTGGCCACGATGCGCGGCAAGCAGGTGGAGGAACTCTGATGGCGGCGCCAAAGAAGATTCGTATTCAGTATTACCGCTCCATAATCACCACGCCCACCAAACAGCGGCTGGTGGTTAAGGGGTTGGGCTTTACGCATTTGAACCAGATCGTCGAGCGCGAAGACAACGAGTCGATTCGCGGAATGATCAAGGCAATTCCGCATCTGGTTCGCGTACTCGAAAACTAGAACTGGCGAGCCTCTAGCTTCTAGCTCCTAGCTCTTTGCGCTAAACCGATTTCGTCGGTACTGGTGAAATAAGCTAGAAGCTAACAGCTAGAAGCTAGAAGCTGCTTTTACAACGCGAGTCGGCGCTCTGTTTCCGCCGGCGCTATCAGCGAGGGAAAAATGGCAAGGAATCTAACGAATTTGCGCGCGCCCAAGAAGGCTAACACCGGGCGCAAGCGCGTGGGCCGGGGCATGGGATCCGGCATGGGCAAAACCTCAACCCGCGGTCACAAGGGCCAGGGTTCGCGTTCCGGCTTCAGCCTGATGCGTGGTTTTGAAGGCGGCCAGATGCCGCTGCACCGCCGGGCGCCCAAGCGCGGCTTTACCAATATCTTCCGCACCGAATACTCCGTCATCAATCTGGATCGGATTGCCAAGCTCGATGTAACCGAAATCAGCCTGGACGACTACCGCAAGCTCGGCTTGGTTTCCAGCCGCTTGCCGATCAAGATTCTGGGCTCGGGCGAGCTGGTTAAGGCCATTACGATTCAAGCGCACAAGTTTTCCAAGTCGGCGGTCGAAAAAATTACCAAGGCTGGCGGCAAGGCCGTGGTCATCGGCGGCGAAACGGCTGCGGCTGCGGCGTAGTTAGTTGTCGGCTTGTTTCAAGCTAGCAGTTCTCAGCTTTCAGCTCCGAAACCAAGCTGCGATTGTAGCGGTCGAGCTGAAAGCTGATAGCTAAAAGCTGAAAAGCTGCTTTTAAACGCTGTTTTTCATCTGTGACGCAAGGCATAGTCGATGCCGGCCTGTCTTGCATTAGGCTGGGATGGCTGAAAAGCGCCGCTGACTGGGCGTAATGAAAGACTCTAAAGGCGCCGCGAGCGCCGGAAACAGATAACGCCATGTTGGAGAAGTTTCTTAATATCTTCCGGGTTCCCGATCTGCGCAAGCGGGTGCTGTTCACGCTGGGCATTCTGGCTGTTTACCGGCTGGGCGCCTGGATTCCTACGCCGGGCGTAAATTACCGCCAGCTTGAACTTCTGTTTAACTCGCAGAACGGCTCGGCGCTGGGGTTGATGGATCTGTTCAGCGGCGGCACGATGCGCCGTATGACGATCTTCGCCCTGGGCATCATGCCCTATATCACCGCGTCGATCATCTTTCAACTTCTCACCGTGGTCTACGAACCGCTGGCGCGCATCCAAAAAGAAGGCGAGCTGGGCCGGCGCAAGATCACGCAGTGGACCCGCTATATGACCGTCATTTTGGGCGCGCTGCAGTCGGTCGGCATCGCCGCCATTTTGACCAAGCAGGGCGTGGTCCTCAACCCCGGCATCGGCTTTATGCTGATGACGGTGTTGACGCTGACCACCGGCACGGCCTTCATCATGTGGCTCGGCGAGCAGATTACCGACCGCGGCATCGGCAACGGCATGAGCTTGCTGATCTTCGCCGGCATCGTCGCCGGCCTGCCGCGCGGCATCGGCGATCTGGTCGAAAAGGTTCAAACCGACGCCTGGGGTTCGATGACCTTCCCGCTCGTGCTGCTGCTGGCTGTTGGCATGGCGGCCGTGGTGGCCTTCATCGTCTTTGTCGAGCGCAGCGAGCGGCGCATTCCCATTCAGAGCGCGCGGCGTATCGTTGGCCGGCGCATGATGGGCGGTGCTTCCAGCCATCTGCCCCTCAAGGTCAACTCCGGCGGCGTGATGCCGATCATCTTCGCCAGCTCGATCCTCTCGGCTCCCATGCTCTTCAGCCAAATGGAGTGGGTGCAGAACAATCGCCTCGTGCAGCCGATCATTCAAGCCCTCCAGCCAGGCTATCCCTGGTTTGAGTTGCTGAATGTACTGGCCATCATCTTTTTCGCCTTCTTTTACGTCTCGATCGTGATGCGTCCCGACGACATTGCCGACAACTTCCGCAAGTCGGGCTCGTTCATTCCCGGCATCCGTCCCGGCAAGCGCACATCGGACTTTATCAACGACATTTTGACGCGCATCACCCTGGTCGGCGCACTCTACCTGATCGTGGTGCAGATGATCCCGACCTTCCTGATGTCGGGCATCCGCTTCGACAAGATTTGGCTGCTGGGCCGGGCCTTTGAAAATCTTCCCAATTGGATCATTCACGGCATGAACGTGAACTTCTACTTTGGCGGTACCTCGCTGCTGATCGTGGTGGGCGTCGCCATGGATACCGTTAACCAGATCGAATCGCAGCTGATTATGCGCCATTATGATGGTTTCTCGCCGCGCTCCGGTCGTGTTCGTGGAAGGAAGAACTGGTAATGTCAGCATCGACTTCAGCGCAAACTGGCCGGGTGGCGAGCAACTTCGTCCCCGGCCCGATCCTTTTGTTGGGAGCGCCCGGCGTGGGCAAAGGCACCCAGGCCAAGGAGCTGGTCAAGCTGTGGGGAATCCCGCAGATTTCCACCGGCGACCTTTTGCGCGGCAATGTAGCCAAAGGCACAAAGCTGGGCCAGGCAGCCAAAGAGATCATGGGCCGCGGAGAACTGGTTTCCGACTCGCTGGTTAACGAGATGGTGGCCGCGCGGCTGGAAGAGCCCGATACCGCCCAAGGCTATATTCTTGACGGCTTTCCGCGCACCCTCGGTCAGGCAAACTGGCTCGATGGGCGCTTGACGGCGCAAGTCAAGTCTTTGCCTGCAATTGCGGTCAGCATCCAGGTGAACTATAATCAGTTATTGCGTCGCATTACCGGACGCAGGAACTGCCCAACCTGCCAGGCGATCTATAACATCTATCTGAATCCACCCACCAGGAAAGAGGGATTCTGCGATGCTGATGGCGTGGCGCTGGTGCAGCGGGCCGACGATACAGAGAAGGTTGTTGAAGAGCGCTTGCGCGCCTACGGAGCCATGACGGCTCCGGTTGTCGAGTATTACCGCGCGCAGGAGCGGTTCGCAGAAGTTGACGGAGATGGCGCGATCACTGCGATCGCCGCCGGAATTGTTGCCGCCGTGGAGCGGTTGCGCAAACAAGCGTAACCGGCGCGACGGGTTTGTGCGTTATGCAGCGGGTTGTCAGTAATCAGTTGTCAGCGGCCGGTGGAAATGAGCCGCTGCAATCTGCGTCGAGAGCTTTGAGGTGGAAGAGCACTTAAAGCTGAAAGGGCGTTGATCACTGACAACTGATAACTGATTACTGAAAGCTGGCTTTTCTTGGCCGTTGTACTGAAGTCGTCACAGGAAATCGAAAAAATGCGCGTTGCGGGCCGCGTTACCCGCGAGGTGCTGATCATGATTCGCGACAAGGTCGAGCCGGGCATGACGACCCTCGATCTGGAGAAGATCGCCAGCGATCGGCTGGCGGAGTTGGGCGTCAAGGCGGCCTTCAAGGGCTATCAAGGCTATCCTTGCGCGCTGTGCGCTTCGGTCAACAGTGAAGTGGTGCACGGAATTCCTTCTTCGCGGCGGAAGCTGAAGTCTGGCGACATTGTTTCGCTCGACTTCGGCGTGGTGATTGACGGCTACTACGGCGACTCGGCCCTTACCGCGCCGGTGGGCAAGATCGACGCCAAGACCGCGCAGTTACTCAAGACGACCGAAGAGTCGTTGAAGGCTGGCATCGCGGTTGTTCGTCCTGGGGCGACTTTGGGCGATGTTGGCGCCGCGGTACAGGAAGTGGTCGAGAACGCGGGATTTTCCGTGGTGCGTGATTTTGTCGGCCATGGCATTGGTACGCGGATGCACGAGGATCCGCAGGTGCCCAATTACGGCCGTGCGGGCCGGGGCATGAAGTTGAAGGCGGGCATGGTAATCGCCATCGAGCCGATGGTCAACGCCGGCGGGCCCGACGTAAAGGTGCTGGACGATGGCTGGACTGCCGTCACCAGCGATGGAAGCATGAGCGCCCATTTCGAACATACGGTCGCGGTGACCGTGAATGGGCCGAGAATTTTGACCGAATATTTGGTCTAAAACAGCCGGGATCATTGCCCGGCAGAAGTGGTGCCGATTGTCGAAAGAAGATGCGATTGAGGTAATGGCGGTTGTCCAAGAGACGCTGCCGAATGCCATGTTCAAGGTCAAGCTCGAGAATAACCATGAGGTCTTGGCCCATGTCTCGGGAAGGATGCGCAAGAATTTCATCCGGATTTTGCCCGGCGATCGCGTGGCCGTCGAGCTGAGTCCTTACGACCTGAATCGCGGAAGGATCGTGTACCGGTACAAATAGCTTCTAGCTCTCAGCTACTAGCCCCTAGCTTTTTGTGCAGAGCCTTTGGCTTAAGCTCTGTGCCAGCAAGCTAGAGGCTAGCAGCTAGAGGCTGAAAACAAGTTTTCGCGCTGTCTGTTTAGCGCGGAGAAGGGTAACAATCATGAAGGTTCGTGCATCGGTAAAAAAGATTTGCTCCAAGTGCAAGGTCATTACGCGTCACGGTGTGGTGCGTGTGATCTGCGAAAACGCGAAGCATAAACAGCGCCAGGGATAAGCAAGACCTGACAAGATGCGGTGAATTCCATTGGCAGTTATCAGTAAGCAGTGGTCAGTTTCATGCAAATTAATTCGGCATGCTTTTAACTGATTACTGACGACGGATAGTTGTTACGAGGCGAGTTAGCTTGAAGCAAGGCTTGCGATGAACCTCGGGAAAGATACCGCAACCATCGTGCGAACCGGCGAGATGCCGGGGGCACACAACCCGTAGCAGCGAAGGAAATTCCATGGCACGTATAGCTGGCGTCGATCTGCCCCGCGAAAAGCAGGCACGGATCGCGCTTACCTACATCTTCGGAATCGGCAATCCTCGCTCGCGCAGAATTCTGGAAAAGGCGAATGTTGACGCCTTCAAAAAAGTCCAGGATCTGACCGAGGAAGAGGTCAACCGTATCCGTCAGGTGATCGAGGACGAAGGCGATGTGGAGGGAGATCTGCGCAAAGACGTCTCCATGCACATCAAGCGTCTCATCGACATCCAGAGCTATCGCGGCACGCGGCACCGGCGGTCCTTGCCGGTTCGCGGCCAGCGCACCCACACCAACGCCCGCACTCGCAAAGGCCCCCGTAAGGGCACGATTGCCGGCAAGAAGAAAGCGACGGCGAAGACCTAATGGCGAAACCAGAACAGAAGGCCGCTGCCGGCAAGGCTGGCAAGACCAAGAAATTCAAAAAGCGCGAGCGCAAGAATGTGCCCTTTGGCATTGCGCACATTCAGGCCTCGTTCAACAACACCATCGTCACCATCACCGACCCGATGGGCAACACGCTGAGCTGGAAGAGCTCCGGCTCTCTCGGCTTCCGCGGCTCGCGCAAGGGCACGCCCTTCGCGGCCCAGCAAGCGGCTTCGAACGCGGCCAACACGGCGCGTGAGCATGGCCTCCGCGCTGTCGAGGTGCGGGTCGCCGGTCCGGGTTCGGGCCGCGAGTCGGCTATCCGCGCACTGGCTGCCGCTGGCGTTGAGGTCAAGTCCATTCGCGACGTGACCCCGGTGCCCCACAACGGTTGCCGGCCGCCGAAACGCCGCCGCGTGTAAGAGAAAACAGCTACTAGCCGCTAGCTTCTAGCTCCTAGCCCGATCATGCCGATGGTTCAATCCACGGTTATAGAGAGGCTAGAAAAACTAGAGGCTAGAAGCTAGGAGCTAAAAGCTAACCGGGCCGGGATGAAACCTCATCCGGAGGAGTAAACCGGCCGTCATCCGAAGTTAGGAGAAGAAATGGCACGTTATACCGGAGCAGTTTGCCGCCTTTGCCGTCGTGAAGGCGCGAAATTATTTTTGAAGGGTACCAAGTGCACCTCCGACCGTTGCACGCTCGAGAAGCGTAACTTTCCTCCCGGACAGCACGGCAAAGACCGCAGGGCCAAGATCGTAGGCTATGGCTTGCAGCTGCATGAAAAGCAGAAGGCCAAGCGCATGTACTTTACCCTCGAGGGGCAGTTCCGCGCTTATTACGAGAAGGCTAGCCGCGCGCAGGGCGTCACCGGCGAAATTCTGATCCAGCAATTGGAGCGCCGTCTGGATAACGTGGCCTTTCGTCTGGGCTTCGCCATGTCGCGCCGTCAGGCGCGTCAGGTCGTCCGTCACGGCCATGTCACCGTCAACGGTAAAAAGGTCAACATTCCTTCCTATCAGGTAAGCGTGGGCGACGAAATCGCTGTGCGCGAGCCGGCCAAGAAGCTGGACATCGTCCAGCAGGCCTCGCAATTTGCCGCGCAGAGTCCGGTTCCCGCCTGGCTGGAAGTGAATTTCGAGAATCAGTCTGGACGCGTGCTGCATCTGCCCAAGCGTACTGATGTCGAGTTGCCGGTCAACGAGCAGTTGATCGTTGAGTTGTACAGCAAGTAAGCAGCTATTAGTTTTTAGCCACTAGCTTCTAGCTCCTGTTTCCGGAAGATATGCCTTCGCTAATTCTTTCGGGACAGGCTAGAAGCTGGGAGCTGGAGGCTAGAAGTTACACTTCAATCCAAGGAGCGCTTGCGCGGCCGGAGCAAAATGCATCGCGACGTACATGCCGTGCGAGAAACGAGAGACGATATATGTTGTGGAGAGGATTTCAAAAACCGAAACGCCTGGCAGTCGACGCAGAGTCGCTGACCGACACCTTCGGCAAGTTCAGCGCCCAGCCCTTTGAACGGGGCTTCGGCACCACTATCGGCAACGCCTTGCGGCGCACGCTGCTCAGCTCCATTGAGGGCGCGGCCGTTACCGCTGTCCGCATCGAGGGCGTACTGCACGAGTTCCAGTCGATCACCGGCGTGGTAGAAGACGCGACCGACATCATCCTGAACCTGAAGCAGGTTCCCTTCAAGCTGCAGGGCGAGGGGCCCAAGGCGCTCTATCTGCATGCTGACCAGCCCGGAGTTGTCACCAGCGGCATGATCGAAGCCGATAGCGACGTCGAAATCCTTGACAAAAACGTATACATCGCCACCGTTTCCGAAGGCGGCAAGCTTGACATGGAAATGCGCTTGAAGCGCGGTCGCGGTTACATCTCGGCCGATAAAAACTTCGACGCCGATCTTGGTCTGGGCTTCATTCCTATCGATTCCGTGCACTCGCCTGTGCGCCGCGTCAACTATACGGTCGACGCCGCCCGCCTGGGCCAGATTACCGATTTCGACAAGCTGACTCTTGAAGTGTGGACCAACGGAGCCGTGCTGCCGGCTGACGCTGTCGGTCTGGCCGCCAAGCTGCTTAAGGACCACATGAACATCTTCATCAACTTCGAGGAAGAGATCGAGACCGAGGCGCGCGGTGAAGAAGGTCACGTACTGCTGCGCAACGACAATCTCAATCGCTCGGTCGAGGAGCTGGAGCTTTCCGTCCGCAGCTACAACTGCTTGAAGAATGCCAACATTCAGACCATCGGCGAACTGGTGCAAAAAACCGAAGCCGAGATGCTGAAGACCAAGAACTTCGGCCGCAAGAGCCTCAACGAGATCAAGGAAATCCTGGCGCAGATGGGTCTGTCGCTAGGCATGAAGATCGACGAGCAGGGCAATGCGGTTCCCGGACCGACCAGCATTGCGCCGCAAGCGGCTCTGGCTGCTGGCTTCGGACACTTCGGCGAGGAAGAAGAACCCCTCGATTCGGTGGATTTGCAATTGCCCACCGAAACGGAAAACTTTTAGATCAGCTACTAGCTTCTAGCTGCTAGCTTTTAGCTCCGCGAGCAGAAAGCTAGAGGCTGGAAGCTAAAGGCTAGAAGCTATTTTTTGGAGATTTTTATCATGCGCCATCGCAATGCAGGTTTCAAACTCGGACGCAACACCAGCCACCGCCGCGCGCTGCTGCGTAATCTGACCACCTCCGTCCTCGTAGAAGACCGCGTGGAAACGACCGTGGCCAAAGCCAAAGCCGTTCGTCCGCTCGTCGAAAAGATGATCACCCTGGGCAAGAAGGGCGATCTGCACTCGCGCCGTCAGGCGCTGTCTTTTCTCATGACCGATACTGCCGTCACGCGCCTCTTCAACGAAGTCGCGCCCCGTTACGGCGATCGCCAGGGAGGCTATCTGCGCATCGTGCACACTGGCTTCCAGAAGGGCGACGGCGCCAGCAAGGTCTTCATCGAATTGCTTGGCGCTGAAAAGCAGCTTGAAGTGAAGCGCCAAAAGCGCGCCGACCTGAAGGCCAAAAAACGCGCCGAACTCGAGAAGCAGCTCGAAGAGCAGAAAAAGGAACAGGCGGAAGAAGCCAAGGGCGACGAACCAAAGGCTTAACCGCGGAATGTTGATTTTCTGGCTTTTCCTTTTACGCGGATTCAAGCGCGAGCGCCCGTATTCACGGGCGCTCGCATTTTTTTGTCTTGAGCTTTTTCAGTAATGCAGAAGTGAATATTTGTGTTCGTGTGCCTCACTTCATTGGGCGCCCCATTCTAGTCGCGCTCTCCGCGGCAAGAGTGGGGTGGATTTGTACGGATCGCGCGGAGAAGCTTCTTTGCGAAAAATCGCCAGGCTGGTCTGCTTCCTTCCAGTAGCATGATTTCGAGGATCGTATTACGATAAAAAGAACCGCCGCGCTGACTGTGTGCGGCGCACGGTTCTTATGCCCAGCCAGAAGATAAATCGCGTTGGCCGCAACGTGGCCGCCATCTATGCGCTGCTCGCGGTCTTCAATGCCGGCGCGTGGTTGTGGGCGCTGGTCGCCTTCCATCGCTTTCCTGTTCTGCTGGGCACGGCCTTTCTGGCCTATAGCTTCGGCCTGCGCCACGCCGTCGACGCCGACCACATCGCCGCCATCGACAACGTAACCCGCAAGCTGATCCAGGAGGGCAAGCGCCCGGTCGCCGTCGGCCTCATGTTTTCTCTTGGCCACTCCACGGTGGTCGTCGCTGGATCGCTGGCCATTGCCTATGCCGCGCTCAAGCTGCAACAGCATCTGGCGATCTTCAAGAGCGTGGGCGTGATCGTCGGCACGCTGGTCTCGGCCTTTTTTCTTCTGGCCATCGCCCTGGTCAATCTGATCGTGTTGCGCTCGGTCTATGGCAGTTTCCAGCGCGTGCGCCGCGGCGAGCCATATCTGGAAGAAGAGATCGATTTGCTGCTGGCCAACCGTGGCTTTCTGGCGCGCATCTTCCGCCGCATCTTCTCGCTGATTCGCACCAGTTGGCAAATGTATCCGCTCGGACTGCTCTTCGGCCTCGGCTTCGATACGGCCACCGAGATCGGCCTGCTGGGGATTTCCGCCGCCGAGGCCTCGCGCGGGTTGCCGCTCGCCTCGATTCTGGTTTTTCCGGCGCTCTTCGCCGCTGGCATGTCGTTGATCGATACCACCGACAACGTGCTGATGCTGGGCGCCTACGGTTGGGCCTTCGTCAAACCCATTCGCAAGCTCTACTACAACATGACTATCACCTCCGTCTCGGTGCTGGTGGCGCTGGTGGTTGGCGGCGTTGAAGCGCTGGGGCTGATCGGCGACCATGCAGGCTTTACGGGCGGTTTTTGGAATTTAGTGGCCAGGCTTAATGACAATTTCGGCATGCTCGGCTACTGCATCATCGTGCTTTTCGCGCTGAGCTGGATCGTCTCGATCGCAATTTACAAGTTGCAGGGCTTCGAGAAACTTGATCTGCGCGAAGACCCAGAAGCCGTTTCGCACCAGTAGTGGTGCATTGGTGGAGTGCACCTGCCTGTGGAAGCCTGTGAATATCTTTAGAAAAATTTCACTTGCTATTTTCATCCCTCTTGTGTGTGTGAATCTTGCATAACATAGAGTGCAAAAAAATCGTAACCGAGAAAAGCGTCGTCTCAGATTTCGGTATAAATACTGGCTGCGCAGCCGATGCGCAGAGCGAATCGCTTAAAGAATAAGAAGATAAATTTTGTCTACTCGCGTGCCCAAAAAATATGTACTATTTTTTCCACAAGCCTATTGACTGACTGTATCGAAATGCTCCATTCTACGCAGACAACAATCAATAGACAGATGCTGCTTCAGTCGCGTTTGTCATCATCGCCCAGCTTCGTCATGTAAAGCTGAGCGGCGGGTGTCGCCTCTCCGCCGTTGTGCGCACTGTTTTGCCCTTTTCCCCGCTGCCCCACAATCACCAGCATTTATCACGGAGGGGAAGCGTGAGCGTCGTATCGTCTTCGCTAAAGAGTGTTTTTTGGGGATCGCGGAATCTTCGTATTCCGGCAGATCTCAAGTTCCATCCCGACTGGAAAGGCCTTAGTTGCTGGTCTACCTCCTGCGCAAAACAGGCTTTCGATTGCGTTTGCGTGCTGTTGGTTTTGCCCTTGCTGGCGCCGGTGATGCTCGTGGTGGCCGTGGCCGTGCGGTTTACATCACCTGGGCCCGCCTTGTTCCGGCAAAAGCGCGTGGGCCGTCTGGGGAGCGTTTTTACCGTCTTCAAGTTTCGCACGCTCGAAGATCTTGAAGGCGCGGCGCAAGACGCGCGTGCCGCTGTCGTGCAGGAGCGCTTTACTCCCATTGGCCCATTTCTCCGTCGCTGGAAGCTGGACGAGTTGCCGCAATTGATCAATGTGCTGCGCGGCGAAATGAGTCTGGTGGGGCCTCGGCCCAAAATGCCGCAATACATGCTTTACGATCTGCCCTGCCGTCCTGGAATCACCGGCCGCGCCACACTCGTTTTTGCGCAGGAGGATAAGCTGCTGGCGCGCTTGTCCAAAGATTTTGTGGATACCTACATCTATTTCGTTGCTCTGCCGGCCAAGCGGCAATTGGATGCGGAGTATATGGCGAACGCCACCTTCTTTTCCGACTTGCGGCTGATCTTCAGAAGCCTTTTCCGTCGTTGGGATACGGCGTCACTCGACCATCTTCCCGGACTGGATGCGTTCGAAAAAAAATACGGAAAAATCCCTCCGGAAACGCGGTCAGCGCTCTTCTCGGCTAAGCATACTTCCCGGCGATCGGGCGCAAATCACCCTGTTGCCGGGCATGTATCAGCAGGAATGAGTTAGGTGCTAGCGTGTTTCGTGCCGTATTCCGCGGCCGAAAAATCTCATGCCTAGGCAGGCAATGGCGATCATGACGGCGGCTCCGCAGCAATCCAACAGCACGTCGCGAGGCGAGCCGGTGCGGTTAGGCAAAAGACTTTGGTGGAATTCGTCGCAACTGGCGACCACGGCGGTTCCCAGCAGCGCTAATGCCGCGCATGCAACAATCCGAATCGATGGCAGGGTAATTCGCCACGCGCGCAACCATAGCAGGCCCAGAAGGCCATAGCCGCAAAAATGGCCGCATTTGCGAATGTAATGGTGAATCATCTCCCAGCGTGTATCGTCGACGGCTCCGAAGCAGGCTTGGTAGAGATGTCGCAGCAGCCCTGAAGTGTGATTGGAGCCGAGCATTTCTGTCGACTCCAATACAATGACCGCAACGCCTGCCACGACAGGCCACCAAGCGCGAATCGAAGGCGGCAGTTCGCGCCGGCTATTCGACATGGTAGTTTGGCGCTTCGCGGGTGATGATCACGTCATGTACGTGACTTTCGCGCAGGCCCGCGCCAGAGATGCGTACGAAGCGTGCTTTCTGTTGCAATTCGGCAATCGTTCCGCAACCCAGGTAACCCATACCGGAGCGTATTCCGCCCACCAACTGATAGACCATTGCTTCCAACGGTCCGCGGTAGGGCACGCGCCCCTCGATTCCTTCGGGCACAAACTTGGCCAGGCGGTTTTCGTTGGAACGGCCACGCTGCACCACGCCTTCAACGCCTGAAGCAGCGCAAGCCAGATCGGCCGCGCCCTGGAAGTAACGCTCGCCAGATCCCAGACTCATTGCCGTCAGCGATCCCATGCCGCGATAGGTTTTGAAGCTGCGGCCCTGGTAAAGAATAATTTCGCCCGGGCTCTCGTCAACACCGGCGAAGAGAGAGCCGATCATCACCGAGCTGGCGCCGGCGGCGATCGCCTTGGTAATCTCGCCCGAATACTTGATGCCGCCGTCGGCAATCACCGGAATTCCATACTTGCTAGCCGCGCGGTAGGCTTCGGCAATGGCCGTGATTTGCGGCATACCAGCGCCTGTAACCATGCGCGTGGTGCAGATCGAGCCAGGCCCGAAACCGACCTTGATGGCGTCGGCGCCGGAGTCGATCAGCGCCATGGCCGCTTCATAGGTCGCAACGTTGCCGGCCAGTAGCGCTACATTGGGGAAACGCGTCTTGACTTCGCGTACCGCTTCGAGCACGCGCGAGGAGTGTCCGTGCGCCGAGTCGATGGCCAGCGCATCTACGCGTGCCTTGACCAGTTCGGCGGCTCGCTCCATAAAATCGCCCGTTGCGCCGATGGCGCCGCCCACGCGCAGCCGGCCCTGATCGTCTTTGCAGGCGCTGGGATACTTCAGTTTTTTCTGAATATCCTTGACCGTGATCAGGCCCATCAGCTCGTACTGATCGTTGACGACCAGCAGCTTTTCCACGCGATGCTTGTGCAGGATCTGCTCGGCTTCTTCAAGCGTGGTGCCTACGGGGACGGTGATCAGATCGTCTTTGGTCATGACGTCGCCGACGGGAATGTCGGTGCGCGTTTCAAAGCGCAGATCGCGGTTGGTCAGGATGCCGACCAGCTTTTTGCCCCGCGTGACGGGAACGCCCGAGATCTTGTAGCGGTGCATGACTTGAAGCGCATCGGCGATCAACTGATCGGGACCGATGGTGACCGGATCGACAATCATGCCGCTCTCGGAGCGCTTCACTTTGTCGATTTCGCCGGCCTGTTCGGCAATCGTGAGATTACGGTGCACGATGCCAATGCCGCCCATCTGTGCCATCGCAATCGCCATGCGCGCTTCGGTCACCGTATCCATGGCCGAGGAGATCAGCGGTGTGTTCAGCGTAATCTCTTTGGTAAGTTGTGTCTGCGTACTGACGTGTGCTGGCACTACTTCGCTATAGGCGGGGATCAGCAGAACGTCGTCGAAGGTTAAAGCTTCCGGTAATGGCTGAGATAACATAATGTACCAATGTGCCCGTTAGCCGTGGATTCATACTCCTGGCGTACAGGGCTTCCCACTATTGTAGCGGACGTGCGCGGCTGGCTAACGGATCGCATGCACAACAGCAAGCACGCTAGAGCATTATTGCCCATTCTGTAGAATGCCGAATCGTGCTGAAGGTTGCCGCTCACTGATGTTCGCGTCAATTCGGCGATCCTGAGTCCTATACACAGTTGGTAAAAATGCTCTAGCCGTCTTCGCCTGCTCTTCGTCATGTCATTTTTGATCGGAATTTGCCATACCGGCCGCGAAGCGTGAAAAAATAGTCATATGCAGACCCAACTCTCCTTTGCCAATCTTTCAGGAATTGAAACCGAGCTGCTGGTTGTGGCGGCTGTGGATACGCAAACCGCCAAGGGGACTGAAGCCAAGCCCCTACCCGCACTGTTCACCGCCGAGGCCGCGGTAAACGCCGCCGCCGCGCAAGTGTTGGCGAGCGGCGAATACAAGGCCGGCGCCAACGAAACCGTTCTGCTGCACGCTCCGGCCGGCCTGGCCGCCAAACGGCTGTTGCTGATCGGGCTGGGCAAGCAGGCCAAGGTTACGGTGAACAGCGTGCGCGAGGCCGCCGGAACCGCGGTTCGCTTCGCCAAGCCGCGCGGCATTCGCGAACTGACTTTTGCTCTTCCCGACGCGGAAGCTCTGCCTGGGGCGGCGGCGGCGCGTGCGGCCGTCGAGGGGGCTTTTGCGGGCGACTTCGATCCAGACACCTATCGCAGCGAGCGCAAGGACCAGAGCATTCAGTCGTTCCTTCTGGCTATTGAGGCAAACGCGGATAAGGTGGCTGTCGAGGGGGCTTTTGCCGAGGGCGTGATTGTGGGCGAGAGCCAGAATTTTGTGCGTACGCTGGTCAACGAGCCGAGCAATAAGATGACGCCGACGATTCTGGGCCAGCGCGCCGCGCAGATGGCGCGGGAGGTGGGGCTGAGCTGCGAGGTCTGCTCGACAGAGAAGATTCGCGAGCTGAAGATGGGCGCTTTTTTGAGTGTGGCGCAGGGTTCGGCCGAGCCGCCGGCGCTGATCGTGCTTAAGTATGAGCCGGAGGGCGTCAACGACGGCCCGGTGCTGGGACTGGTCGGCAAGGGAATCACCTTCGATTCGGGCGGCATTTCGCTAAAGCCCTCGGCGCACATGGAGGAGATGAAGACCGATATGGCCGGAGGCGCGGTGATGATTGGCGCCATGCGGGCCATTGCGCTGCTCAAACCCAAGGTGCGGGCGATCGCGGTGATTTGCGCGACGGAGAATATGCCCTCCGGCGCGGCGCAGAAGCCGGGCGACGTGCAGCGGGCGATGTCGGGCAAGACGATCGAGGTGATCAACACCGATGCCGAGGGGCGGCTGATTTTGGCCGACGGGCTGACCTATGCGCGGCAGTTGGGCGCGACGCATTTGATCGACGCGGCGACGCTGACCGGCGCCTGCGTGGTGGCGCTGGGGTACGCCTATGCCGGAGGTTTCGCCAACGACGACGCGATCTGGGCCAAGTTCGAGGGGGCGCTGGAGAAATCGGGCGAAAAGTTCTGGCGGCTGCCTTTGGGCGACGAGTACGCCGAGATGATCAAAAGCGAGATCGGCGACATTAAAAATACCGGTGGACGCTGGGGCGGCGCCATTACTGCGGCGGAGTTTTTGCATGTCTTTGCCGAGGAGACACCGTGGATTCATCTGGACATCGCCGGCGTGGCGTGGGCGGAGGAGTCGCGACCGTATAGGGCGAAGGGCGCCAGCGGAGCAGCGATGCGGTCGGTTCTGGAGTGGGTGCGCAGTTACTGAGTTTCCGCTTTCGTATCAAAATGTGGGTTACCAAGAGATTCGGCGCAGGCATGAGCCTGCGCCGAATCTTGTTTTGCGACTTTTTCTTATTTGATTTCTCTCATTACGGAATACGGCGATGAAGTTTGCCGCGTTATTAGCCGATGGAAGAAGTGTGACTCCACGCGGCGTGGCGCGCCTGCGCCCGTCGGGGCGATACCCCCGTGGAAATGCAAGGGTGGAGACAATCCCCGATGACCGATCGCACTGAACTTCTCGAAGCCGCACTGGACAGCCGTCCGGACGGCATCGCGTTGTTCAATATGGAGGGCGTGGTCGTTTTTTGGAACCAGGCCGCGCAGTGCATGATCGGCTACACCGCGATCGAACTGCTGTCGCGACCGCTGCCGCCAAGTCTAGCGCCGCTGCTGTTGACCGATGGCGCGCAGGGAGAAACGATTCCCGCGGCGGGAAGCAAGAGCGGCCACAGGGCTTTAGCGCGGGTTTGTCATAAGTTGGGGCACACGGTTTCGGTTTTTGTGCGTGTGGCCGTGTTGCGTAATGGATTGGGCGAGCGCATTGGTTCGGCCGTGATTTTTCATCCGGCGGAAAATCTGGATGCTCCGCCAAACAACGAAGAAAACGAAGATCGCGGCGTAGAAGAGAGCCGGGTCGAATTCGAGGAACGATTGCAAACCGAGTACGAGGATTTTCAACGCGGCGGTCCACCCTTTGGCGTGATTCGAGTGAGCATTGACCAAGCGGAAACGCTGCGTAAAACACATGGCGTTGCGGCGCACCATACGATGATCGAGAAGATACGGCGCGCGCTGGCGCAGGGGTTGCGTCCGGCCGAGGAGATGGGGCGCTGGCATGAAGACGAGTTTTTGATTTTGGCGCACGAGCGCAGCACGGAAATGCTGATTGCGCGCGCACGAACGCTAGCCGGATTGGCTCGTACCGCGGACTTTCGATGGTGGGGCGACCGGGTTTCGCTCACCGCCAGCATCGGTGCGGCGCAGGCGACCAGCGGTTCTTCCGGTGGTGCTACAGAAACGCTGACACAACTGCTTGAGCGCACACGTAAGGCCATGGAAACCAGCAGCCGGGAGGGGGGGAACTGCGCCACCGCGGCGGTATATTCCCCGGCTACATCCGCGACGGAGGACTTGTAATGCTCGCGATCATAGGCATCGTCGTCGTATTCGCCGCGATCCTCGCCGGCTTCTTGATGGAGAAGGGCAACTTGAGTGTCCTGATCCAGCCGGCCGAACTGTTGATTATTGGCGGCGCCGCCTCGGGCACCCTGCTGGTGGCCAATCCGGTGCGCGTTGTTAAATCGATCGTAAATGGCTTGATGGGCGTCCTCAAGGGATCGCCGTTTACCAAAGCACGCTATTTAAGCACATTGAAAATGATGTACCAGTTCTTGAACAAAGTACGCAAAGAGGGATTGCTGTCGGTGGAAATGGACGTGGAAAAACCAGCCGAGAGCCCACTGTTTAAGAACTTTCCGGAGTTTCTCGCCGATCATCACTCGTGTGAATTTGTTTGCGACACGTTGCGCACCGCCATCACCGGCGGCGTTGAACCATTCGACATGGATCAGATGATGGAACTGGATATGGAGGTGCATCATCACGAGGCAGCGATGCCAGCGGCATCCCTAACGACGGTGGCCGATGCGCTTCCCGGACTTGGCATTGTCGCCGCCGTGCTCGGTATCGTCATCACGATGGGGGCGCTGGGCGGACCTCCGGAGGAGATTGGCAAGCACGTGGCGGCGGCCTTGGTCGGAACCTTCCTGGGCATTCTGCTTTGCTATGGATTGGTCGGCCCTCTTTGCGCCAACATGAGCAAGATTGCCGACGAACACAATGATTATCTTCACGTGCTGCGCGTGCTGTTGCTCTCGTTTTTAAAAGGCTCGGCGCCGATGATCGCCATCGAGATGGGCCGGCGCGCCATTCCCGCTTATGCGCGGCCCAGCTTCGACGAGATGGAGAAGACCTGCAAGAACAAGGACGGCGCCGCGGCGGAGACTCCAGCGGCGGCGGCCTGATGGGAAATAGCATGTCGACGAAAGCACAACCGATTATCGTCATCAAAAAGGTCGTGGGCGGCCATGGGGGCCACAACGGCGGCGCCTGGAAGGTTGCTTATGCCGATTTTGTCACCGCCATGATGGCGCTGTTCATCGTGTTGTGGTTGATGGGCTCCAGTGAAAAAGTGAAAAAGGCCGTGGCCGGTTACTTCAACGATCCCAAGGGAACAGGGCAGTTGCTGGGAACGACGATGTCTGGCACGGGCGATGCGGTCGTGGTTACCGCCAATAGCGCGCAAGCGATGAAAGATTTGAAGGAGAAGCTGGAGAAAGAGGTCCAGCAGAACAAGGCGCTGGAAAAGCTGGCCAAGCAGATCGAAATTTCGATTACTCCCGAAGGGCTGCGCATTGAATTGATCGAAGGCAAGAACGGCACCTTCTATCAAAGCGGCAGCGCGCGGCTGAGCGATAGCGGGCAGCAACTGCTGGCGCTGTTGGCTGGCGAATTGCAGAAGATGCCCAACAAACTACAGATTGAAGGGCATACCGACGCAGCGCAATACTCTAACGATGCGAACTACAGCAACTGGGAACTTTCTGCCGATCGCGCCAACTCGGCGCGCCGGCTGATGCAGCAGGACGGCGTGCGCGCCGATCAGGTAACGCAGGTGCGCGGCTACGCCGACCAATTGCTGCGCGTCAAAAACAATCCTTACGATCCGTCGAATCGCAGGATTTCAATTCTGGTGCAGAATGGCACCGGCGCGCCGCCAAAGATCGTCAATGGACACGCGGTGGATGGCGCCTCCAGCGGTATGAATGCGCCGGTTGTTCTGCCGCCAGCAGCTAACCCACAGGCGCAAAAAACGGCGGAGAACAAACCGGCGGCGCAAAGCAAGCCTGCCGCAACTGCCGCGCCGCCAGCCAAGACCGGCGTGATGGGCAAGCTGACTTCGATGTTGCCGGGCAAGAAGAAGTAGCATATTGTAAGGTGATTTCGCGAGGCGTGCGAGACGCGCGTCACGGTAATGGTGTAGTCTAATGGGCGAGTCAGGAAACGTTTACTGAAGGAGTTAAGCACCATGTCTATTGTTGCCGGCGTCGATTTCGGTACGCTCAGTGTTCGCGTCACACTTGTTGACAGCAAGAAAGGTCCGATCGGCACCGCATCGGCTTCGTATCCGCTGCATCGCCGCCATGAGGATCCCAACTACGCCACGCAGGCGCACGCCGACCAGATGGCGGCGCTGGCCAAGGCTTCGCGCGAGGTGCTGAAGGTTTCCGGCGTCGCCGGCTCCGCGGTGGAATCGATCGCGCTGGACACGACCGGCTCGAGTGTAATTCCGGTCGGCGAGGGACTGGAGCCGCTCGACGAATACTATTTGTGGTGCGATCATCGCGCCTTTGCCGAGGCCGAGGAGATTACGCGCAAGGCGCACGAACTGAACTTTGAGGGAATCCAGTGGTGCGGGGGCGTTTACTCGCACGAGTGGGGCTTCGCCAAGCTGCTGCACTGGCTGCGCCACAATCCGGAAAAGCGCGCTCGCTTTGTTACCGCGCTCGAACATTGCGACATGGTGGCCGCCACGCTGTGCGGCGTGAAAGACGTGAGTCAGCTCAAGCGCAGTATTTGCTCCATGGGCCACAAGTGGATGTGGAACCCGAAGTGGGGTGGATTGCCGCCGGAGGAGTTTCTGGTCGCCGTCGATCCGCTCTTCAAGGGCGTGCGCGCCAAGCTGGGCGGTGAGTACCTGACCAGCGACCATCTTGCCGGACATCTTTCGGAAAAGTGGGCAACTGAGTTGGGACTGAAAGCCGGAATTCCGATTCCAGTAGGCGCATTCGATGCGCACTGGGACGCGATCGGCTCGAATATCCGCGAGGGCGACGTTGTCAACGTGGTCGGCACTTCGACCTGCATCATCGCCATGGCGCGGGAAGCGCAACTGATTCCCGGCGTTTGCGGCGTGGTGCCGGGCAGCGTGCATCCGCAATACACGGGCATTGAAGCGGGGTTATCGGCGGTGGGTGACATCTTCGACGCCATCGCTAAACGCGCGGGTAAAAGCGTGGCCGCGCTCAGCGAGGGGCTTGAGGCTTACAAGGCCGGACAGACCGGGCTGCTGCGGCTGAGCTGGGATAACGGCGACCGCACGGTGCTGGTCAATCCTGAACTGGGCGGCGTAACGCTGGGCTGGAATCTGGTGCATACGGCGCAGGACGAGTTGTTCGCCGCCATCGAAGGCACGGCCTTTCACACGCGCATCATTTTGGAACGCATGGCCGAGCACGGTGTGCGCATTGACCGCGTGATTAACGCCGGCGGCATTCCGCAGAAGAATGAAGTGCTCAATCGCATCTACGCCAACGTGCTGAACAAGCCGGTGCTGGTGCCGGCGGGCATCCCCACGAGTTTGGGCTCGGGGATTATGGCGCTGCTGGCCGCCGGAGTTTACAAGACGATCGAAGAGGCGCAGGCGGCGGTTTGCCTGCCCTTGCGCACCGTCGAGCCAGAGGCGAAATCGGCTGCTGTTTACGAGCAGCTCTACCGGCACTACCGCGACGTTTATTTTGCGCTGGGCACGCGCGATGCCGCGCCGATAGCGCTGGGCAAGGTGTTGCCGGAGCTGCGCAAGATCGCCGCCGAGGCGCACAAAAAAGCGTAAGAATCTTTGCAAGTCCGCAAAAGACAAGGCCGCGCTGATTCTTGGCAAGCGCGGCCTTGCGCATCTTTACAGCCCGGTTTACCGTTATGGCAATCCATCGCGAACGGGTGCTTAGTGTCTAATTTCAACGTGAACTCTTCTTTGCGCTGTTTCTCCCTCGTTTTTGCCTGCGCTGTTTGCGCCGCTATTTCGTCGCGCGCGCAATCGTTGCCCGAAGCGCCCTATGCCGCGCCAAACGCCGATCCGTGGACGGCACCGCATTTTTCCGTCGATCCAAAGATTCTGTACCAGGCGGCAACGGCTGTGTCTGCGCCTGAAGGCGCCAACGTCGCCGAGCTTTGCAACGACGAGAGCTACCGCTTTGACGCGGCCGGCCGCATGACGCACACCGGCCACATCATCTATAAGGTGCTCACGCAAAAAGGCGCCGATGGCTGGGATTCGCTGTCGGTGGGTTGGGAGCCGTGGCATGAGGCGCGGCCGTCGATTCGCGCTCGGGTGATTGCGCCGGACGGCTCGGTACACACGCTCGATCCGAATACGATTACCGAAGCGCCGACCCGCGGCGGCGACTACAAAACCTACAGCGACGGCAAGCGGCTGACGGCGCCGTTTCCGGCGATTGCGCCCGGCGTGGTGGTTGAAGAAGAGTACATCGAAACCGAAAACGAACCGTTGTTTGTGGCGGGACTCACAAGGCGCGTGATTTTCGGGCAGGAGCAGGTGCCGGTGGCGCATAGCCGCGCGGTTTTCGACGCGCCGGCGTCGCTGCCGCTGCGCACGGGTTTGCTTTTGCTGCCCGGCCTTCAACCCGAGCGTCGCGAATTCGGCGGGCGCGTCACGATCACATACGATGTGGGGCCGCTCGACGGCATCGAGCCTGCCCAGCCGTTTTTATCTCCCGAGGTCGTGCGCTTTCCGATGATCGGCTTTTCGACCGGCGCTTCGTGGCAGAGCATTGCGGCTGCCTATGCGAAGATTGTCGATGACCGTGCCGGCTCCGAGGCTGTAAAGGTCGCCGTCGCGCCGCTGATTGCCGGCAAGAAAACTGTTGCCGAAAAAGAAGCGGCGATTCTCGGCTATCTCGATCGCGAGGTGCGTTACACCGGCATCGAGTTCGGCGAGGCCGCGCTCATTCCGCACGATCCGGCCGAGACGCTGGCGAAAAAATACGGCGACTGCAAAGACAAGTCCACGTTGCTGGCGGCCATGTTGCGCGTTGCTGGAATTCCTGCTTACGTTGCGCTGCTCCAAGCGGAGACGCGCATGGACGTACAGGCCGACCTGCCCGGTATGGGCATGTTCGACCACGCGATTGTATATGTGCCCGGTAAAACGCCGCTGTGGATCGACGCCACGGATAACTACGCTCGGCTGGGGCAGTTGCCGATGCCCGACCAGGGACGGCTGGCGCTCGTTGCCAGCGCTGAAACCACGGCGCTGATTAAAACGCCGGAGTCTATGTCGAAGGACAACGGACTGGTCGAGACGCGCCAGTTTACTTTGAACGACAACGGTCCGGCGGACGTGGTCGAGATTACCGCGCCCAAGGGAATCTACGAGTCGGGCTATCGCGCCTACTATGCCGACAAACCCGACAAAGAGACGCGCGATGGTCTTGGCAGTTATGTGCAGTCGGAATATGTTTCGGACAATTTGACGAAGGTGGATCGCACCGATCCAACCGATTTACAGCGGCCCTTCGAGTTGACCGTTGCTTGCGAGAAGGCCAAACGAGGTTACACGGGACTAGAAAATGCGCAGGCGGCGATTCGCCTTGACCGGCTCTTCCAATTTTTGCCCGACGAGTTGAAGCGCAAAGACGATGCGGCGGAAAAGAAAAAGAACGGACAGGATAAGTCCAAGTCGCCGCGCACCGCGGATTGGTGGCTGCCTGCGCCTTACACGATGGAGTGGAATTATCGCTTTCAGCCGCCAGCCGGTTTTGTTGCCAAGGAGCTGCCCAAAGACGCGACAATTCAGCTAGGCCCCGCGTTGCTGACGGAAAAATTCACCACCGATAAGGATGGCGCGATTTTGGCGCATCTGGCTTTTGATTCGGTAAAGCGCCGCTACACCGCCGCCGAAGCCGATGCATTGCGCAATCAGATTGCCGAGCTGATCGATGGTCCGGCAATTCTGGTCGGCTTTGAGCCTCAGGGCGCGGTGTTATTGCGCGAGGGCGAGGTGAAAGAGGCGCTGGCCAGCTATCGCGCGCTGATCGCCCACAATCCCAACGCGGCCGTGCATCACTTGCAGGTGGCTAATGTGCTGCTCGATGCCGGCATGGGCGAGGCGGCGCGCGCCGAAGCGCGGCAGGCCGTCAAGCTCGAACCCAATTCGGCGCTGGCGGAGCGGGTGCTCGCCGAAATTCTTAAGCATGACTTGGTCGGCCGCGAACTGCGTGCCGGCAGCGATTACGAAGGCGCGGCGCAGGCCTATCGCGCGGCGATCAAGCTTGATCCTGACGATCACACGGCGCAGGCCGATCTCGCGATTCTGCTCGAATACGATTCTGTTGGTCGGCGCTACAGCGGCCAGGCAAAAATAAAAGAGGCAATCGCCGAGTATCGCGCGCTGGGCCAGGACAAGCTCGCCGAATTGGGTCTCATCAACAATCTGTCTTTCGCACTGTTTTACGGCGGTGACTACGCCGGCGCTTACAAGGCCGCGCAGACGCTCAATCCCGAACCAAAGGCGCTGATGGCCGCCTGCATGGCTATGATGCAGGGCAGCAAGGCGGGGCTGGCCGAGGCCAACAAACGCTCCACCGACGACAATTCTTTTAAGGAAGCGGCGCGTACTGCCGCCGAGATGCTGATGAATGTCCGCCAGTATGCGCAGGCGGCCGAGTTTTATCAGGCGGGCGCGGCGGGCGACAACGCGGCGCGCAATCTGGGGCTGGCCAACATGCTGCGCGGCGCGCAGCGTCATGAGGAGATAAAGTTCGCCAACACACCCGCCGATATGGTCAAGCGCTTCAACGCGATTCCTTTCGATTCCGCGCTAACCAAGGATCGCTTTGCCGCGCTACTTAGCCGCAGTGCGCGCAAGGTTTTGGACGCTGAAGAGCCTGATGCTCTGAAAGAAGAACTGGAAGCGGGTAAGAAGATGAATAGCGAACTGGCCCGTCAGGGCAGCTCGCTCGACGTGACCGAGGATGTTCTGCTGCAGATGCTTGATCCCAAGGGCGACGGCGACGACGCCATCGGCTACCGGGAAAAGTACGAAGTCCTCGGCGGTTCGACCATGACTAACTACATCGTCAAGGAAGACGGGCAATATAAGCTGCTCGATACCGGCGAAAAGCCCGATGCGATCGCGGTCGAAATGCTGGCGCGCATTCAGGCTGGTGACTTGAAGGGCGCCAAGGCGCTGCTTGACTGGATGCGCGAGGATCTGCATCTTGAGGGCGGCGACGATCCGCTGGGCGGCCCGGTTTTTCCGCGTTTCTGGACCAAGGGCGAGAGTGCTGACGCGCGCAAGATGCGGTTGGCCGCGGCGGCCATTCTGGTGGAAACCAAGTCTATGGCGCCGCAAGGCCTCGCCGTTTTAGAGCCGGCAATGAAGGAAGCCGTCACCGATCGCGAACGGACCAACATTGAGCTGGCGTTAGCTCTTGGCTACGCGGCCGAAGATAACTACACCGAGCAATTCGAAGTTTCTTCCGCACTTCTCAAACAGGTACCAGAGTCGAGGGTCGCTTTTCTCTATAGCGTGCAGGCGCTGATGGGGCTCGGCCGCTACGACGCGGCGCTGGCGCTGACCGACGAGCGGCTCAAGCTGCTCGAAAACGATACCGACGCGCTCAATATGAAGATGCAGATCGAGGTCAATCGCGGCAACTACGCGGCCGGGCGCGATTGGGGGCAGAAGCTGGTGGCGCAGGGCAAGCAGAGCGCCGAAGTGCTGAATAGCATCGCCTGGTTCGCGCTGTTTTTGCCTCAGGCGAGCGCGACCGACGTGGCCACGGCGGTGAAAGCTACGCAGATGGCGGCCGACAATCCGCATATTCTGCACACGCTGGGCTGCCTTTATGCGGTTACGGGCGATGCCAAAAACGCGCGCGAGGTTTTGCTGCGCGCCATGGACGAGTTGAACCTGGACGAGCCCAACGAAGATTTCTGGTACGCCTTCGGGTTGATCGCAGAGCAATACGGCGAGCGCGAAATTGCCATTGCCGATTATCGCAAGCTCAAGCAGCCGAAGAATGCGTTGGAGACTCCGACCTCAAGCTGGCGCCTGGCGCAGATGCGGCTGAAGGCTTTGGGCGCGGAGAAATAAACTCAGCCTGGACGCGCGTTTTTGCGCCGGCCTGGCGCTGCGTTACTCTAAATGCTCAGGAGATATTTATCTAAGATGCAGTGTTTACGCCGCCCTTCATTTGCTGTAACTGTTTTTTCGCTTCTCTTGGTTCTCGTCGCCGGCGCGCAGAAACTCGCCGCCGCGGACGAGGATTTTGTTCGTTCTCACTACACAAAATATGAGTACCGCATTCCCATGCGCGATGGCGTACGTCTGTTCACCGCCGTCTACGTGCCCAAGGTCTCCGCATTTCCCTCCGATCCGGGACCGTATCCGTTCATGATGGAGCGCACGCCCTATAGCGTCGGTCCCTATGGCGAGGACCGTTATCCGGGAGGCATTGGCCCTTCTGAAGCCTTCCAAAAATCCGGCTACATCTTTGTCTATCAGGATGTGCGCGGACGTTGGATGAGCGAGGGCAAGTTCGTTGAGATGCGTCCGCACATCGACGAGAAAAAATCGCCGCAAGACGTGGACGACGCCTCCGATACTTACGACACGATCGAGTTTCTGCTCAAGCACGTCGCCAACAATAACGGCAAGGTGGGCATCTGGGGTATCTCGTATCCGGGATTTTTTACTTCGGCCTCGATTATCGATTCGCATCCGGCCATTGCCGCGGCCAGTCCGCAAGCGCCGATGACCGACCTATTCCAGGGCGACGACGGCTATCATGGCGGGGCGTTCATGCTTTCGGCTAACTTTGGTTTTTACGGTCCTGGCTTTCACGCACAGCAGAATCCATCGGACAAGGAACGCACGCTTCCTTTCGATTTCGGCACGACCGACCACTATAAGTTCTATCTTCACGCGGGTAACATCGCCAGCCTGGATAAGTTCATGACAACGTCTACCTGGCTCTGGGACGACCAGTACAGGCACGACATTTACGACGATTATTGGAAGCCGCGCGATCTTTCGCGGCATATGAAAAACGTTAAATGCGCGGTGATGGTGGTCGGCGGATGGTTTGACGCCGAAGATCTCTCCGGTCCCTACCGCACCTACAACGCGATTCGCAAGTTCAATCCGCAAACGCCTGCGACGCTGGTCGAAGGACCGTGGGTTCACGGCGGCTGGTCGTACGGCGACGGCAATCATTTAGGCGAAGCGCAATTTAACTCCAATACCAGCGAGTACTATCGCGCCGAGATCGAACTCCCTTTCTTCGAGCATTACCTCAAGGGCAAGGGCAAGGCGTTGTCGGCGGCGGTTGTCTTTGAGACTGGCGCCAACGTTTGGCATAGTTACAGTGAGTGGCCACCCAAGGCCGCGGCGGCGAAGACGCTTTACTTCCACGCAGGCGGCAAGCTCAGCTTCGATCCGCCCACCGAGGCTAAAAGCGTTAGCGAGTATCTTAGCGATCCCAACCATCCGGTGCCTTTTGTCGGTTACACCACCGATACCGTGCCGCAGCGCTACATGGTTGACGACCAACGTTTCGCCAGCTCACGGCCCGATGTGGTTACCTATGAGACCGAAACGCTCGAAGAGGATGTAACTATCGCCGGCCCCATCACGCCGCATCTGAAGATAGCCAGCTCCGGCACCGATTCGGATTTCGACGTAAAACTGATCGACGTTTATCCGGAGAACTATCCCGATCCCGATCCTTCGATGAACGGCAATAAGCACCAGCTCAGCGCGCCGCCCGTGCATATGGGCGGTTATCAACAGTTGCTGCGCGGCGAACCTTTCCGCGCCAAGTTCCGGAAAAGTTGGGAGAAGCCGGAGCCGCTGGTTCCGGGCCAGCAAACCTCCATCGACTTTACGATGCCCGACCTCTATCACACCTTCCGTCGCGGCCATCGCATCATGGTGCAGGTGCAGAGCTCCTGGTTCCCACTTACCGATCGCAACCCGCAGAGCTTTACCGACATCCCTTTCGCCAGGCCGGAGCAGTTCAAGAAAGCGACCGAGCAAATTTTCCACCAGAAAGACGCCGCTTCCGGCGTTGAGGTGCTGGTGCTGCCGTAGTCTTAACCGCAAGCGCCGCAGGGCGCTCGCAAGCAAGTGAGGCTTTTATGTCCGCGCGTAATTTCCCTTCGATTTTTCTCGCTTCCGCCGTAGCGGTCTTTCTTCTTGCGCCGTCGTTGCGCGCCGAGGAGGGCATGTGGACCTTCGACAATCCACCGCTCAAGCAATTGGCGGCCAAGTATGGCTTTGAACCTACGCAGCAGTGGCTCGATCATCTGCGCCTTTCCAGTGTGCGGCTGAACGATGGCGGCTCGGGCTCCTTTGTCAGCGTCGATGGTCTGTTGTTGACCAACCACCACGTGGCTCGCGGCCAGTTGCAAAAGAATTCGACCGCCGAGCACAACTACCTGCGCGACGGCTTCTACGCCAAAACTCTGGACGAGGAGATGAAATCTCCCGACCTGGAGGTGAACGTTCTTGTTGGCATGGAGAACGTGACGGCGCGCGTGCAGGGTGCGGCCAAAGGCATCGCCGATAACGCCAAAGCGCTCAAGGCGCGCTCGGCCGAGATCGCGGCTATCGCCAAAGAGAGCAAAGACAAAACCGGTCTGCGTTCCGATGTTGTGTCTCTTTACAATGGCGGCGAATACTGGCTCTACCAATACAAGGCCTACACCGACGTGCGTCTTGCCTTTGCGCCCGAGCAGCAGGCGGCCTTCTACGGCGGCGATCCGGATAATTTCACCTATCCGCGCTACGACCTCGATATGGCGATCTTTCGCGTCTACGAAAATGGCAAGCCGCTGCATACGGAAAACTTTTTGAAGTGGAGCGCCAAAGGCGCGGCGGCTGGCGAGTTGGTTTTCATCTCCGGTCATCCGGGTTCGACCGCGCGCCAGCAGACCGTGTCGCAACTACTTTTGGAGCGCGACGTGCGCGAACCGGCGGTCATCGAGTATCTGCAGCGGCGCATCGCCGTCGCGCAGGACTTCGCCAAGCAAGGCCCCGAACAGGCACGGCTGGTCGGTAGCACGATCTTCGGTTTGCAGAATAGTCTAAAGGTTTATCTAGGTCGTCGCGATGCGCTTTCAGATAAAGCTATCCTGGCGCAAAAACAGGCCGAGGAAAACGATCTACGCGCAAAAGTTGCCGCCAATCCCGAGTGGCAAAAAGAATACGGCGGCGCTTGGGATGCGATTGCCCACGCCGAAGATTTGGCTAAGCCTGAAATTCCAAGGCAGATTTTCCGGCGCGCCGATAGCCAATTGTTCTCGCTCGCGCAGTCGATTGTCGAGTACGTGGCTGAGGTTAATAAGCCCGACGGCGACCGTCTGCCGCAATTCCACGAGGCTGACTTGGAGTCGCTGCGCTTTCAATTGCTTTCTCCGGCGCATATCTATCCATCGACGGAAAAGCTCTTCATGAAGAATGCTCTGAATCTGGCGGCAACAAAGCTCGGTGCGGACGACGAGTGGGTGAAAGCCTTTCTGGCTGGCGGCGAGATTGACAAGACCGTCGACATGCTGGTGGATGGAACCAAGCTGGCCGACCCGGTCTTCCGCAAATCGCTGATCGAAGGCGGCGAGGCCGCCGTGGCCGCATCAAACGATCCGATGATCGTTGCCGCACGACGTGTCGATCCGATTACGCGCGCAACCTACATTCACATTCGCGACTCGGTTTCAAGCGTGCTCACTGCCGAGGGCGAGAAACTTGGCGCGTCGCGCTTCACGGTTTATGGAAAGAACACCTATCCCGATGCGACTTTTACGCTGCGGCTAAGTTATGGAACGGTTGTTGGCTTTCCCTATAACGGAACCGTCGCGCCGCCGGTGACCACCTTCTATGGTCTCTATGACCGCGCGGCCAGCTTCGGCAACCAGTCACCTTTCGATCTAACACCCAAGCAAACAGCCAATCGCGACAAGCTTGATCTATCGACTCCGCTTGATTTCGTTTCCACTGGCGACATCATCGGCGGCAACTCCGGCTCGCCGGTTGTCAATCGCGCGGGCGAGTTGGTCGGGCTGATCTTTGATGGCAACATCGAGTCGCTGGCCGGCGACTTCGTTTACGACGGTACAAGGAATCGCGCCGTTGCCGTGCACTCGGCCGGAATGATCGAAGGGGTGCGTAAACTCTATGGCGCCGACGCCTTGGCCGACGAACTCGAAGGCAAAAAGTAGTTCGAATTGATGAATCGGGGCGGGAGCCGCGCGCTCCCGCCTTTTTTGTGCGACTAGATCGTTGGGCGAATTCCTCTACATATCACTAATGGATTTCTTTACGCGCAGTTTTTGCAACGCCATTGACGAGGATCTGAGTGAGCTTTTCCGCATAGGATGGCTTTAGGCGGCAGCGCTGCACCATCAAAAGCATGTGGAGCGGACCATAAAGCGCATCGATAACCACATCCACATCGATTTGTGCAGGCAATTCTCCAGATTGCTGGAAGCGCCGCAATGTCTGCTGCAAAAGCTCGCGGCGTGGCTTTAGCCAATGTACGAGATAGGCTTCATGCAATTCCGGCACGACTTGAGCCGCTGCCAGCACGGCGGCCAGCAATTTGCCGTTTTGGCCGCTCATTACCTTAATGAATTGGCGCACATGAATAGAGATGAAATCCACGAGCGTGTCCGCCGGATAAATCTGCAGGTGGGGAGACAACGTGTCGATGAATGCATCGATGACGACCTGGACCTTATTGGGCCACCAGCGGTAGATGGTGGCTTTGCTGGTGCCGGCCCGCTGCGCGATCGCGTCGCAGGTAAGGTTGAGAAAGCCGCCTTCGATCAAAAGTTCGACGGCCGCTTGCTGAATGCGGGTCCGCGCGGCTTCGTCTCGCGGACGCCCGAGTTGTTTGGCGGAATTCGACATAGGTTCAATACGCATTTTCCTTGACATGGTAGGATAACATCTAGACAAACAAAACGAGACCGTTTCGTTTCTAATTTGGTCTCGGAGGTAAAAATTCCCCATGCGAATTGTCCGGCTGGCGCTTGCGCAGCCTTACACATTCATTGTCCTTGCTATTCTCATTTTGCTGGCGAGTCCGGTGGCGATTGATCGCATGCCGACTGATATTTTTCCAAATATCAACATCCCCGTGGTGGCTGTTGACTGGAGCTATACGGGATTAAGTCCGCAGGAATTTGAAGGGCGAATCGTATCGCTTTACGAACGCGGCTTGACGACGACGGTCAACGATATCGAGCACATTGAATCGCAGACGTTGAATGGAAAATCGGTCGTCAAGGTTTTTTTTCAACCGAGTGTGAACACCAATACGGCAATTGCGCAGGTGACGGCGCTCTCGCAGTCCGTTCTGAGCCAGATGCCCAAGGGCATTACGCCGCCGCTGATTATCAGCTACAGCGCTTCGACCGTTCCCATTTTGCAGCTTTCGCTCTCGAGCGATTCGCTCTCAGAGCAGGAACTGGCTGATTTGGGAATGAACAACATTCGCTCGCAGTTGGCGACAGTTGCGGGCGCGGCTGTTCCCTGGCCGTATGGCGGCAAAAATCCGCAGATTATGGTGGACCTGAATCCTGCGCTGATGCAGGCAAATTCTGTTTCGCCACAGAATGTACTGAGCGCACTGACCTCGCAAAGCCTTATTTTGCCGGCTGGAACCGCAAAGCTGGGCCAGTATGAATACAACGTGGACATGAACGGCAGCCCGCAAACCGTGGAGGAGATCGGCGATTTGCCGCTTAAAGCCGCGAACGGCACAACGCTCTACATGCACGACATTGGCAGTGTGCGCTCCGGATATGCGCCGCAAACCAGCATCGTTCGCCAAGACGGCAAGCGCAGCGCGTTGCTGATTGTGTATAAGGCGGGCAATGCTTCAACACTGGACGTTGTAAACGGCGTTAAGAATCTGCTGCCCACGATGTCGGCCACGCTGCCCAAATCGTTGAAAATTACTCCTCTTGCCGACCAATCGGTTTTTGTGCGCGGCGCGATCAGCGGCGTTATTCGCGAAGCACTGCTGGCTGCTCTGCTGACGGGAATCATGATTTTTGTTTTTCTGGGTAGTTGGCGCAGCACGTTGATTATCGCTATCTCGATCCCGCTTTCGATTCTTAGTTCGCTGCTGGTGCTGGCGTCGTTGCACGAAACCATCAACACCATGACGCTGGGCGGCCTTGCGCTGGCTGTGGGCATTCTTGTGGATGACTCGACCGTGGTCATCGAAAACATTGAGCGTTATCTCGAGCAGGACATGGCGCTCTACGACGCCATTCTGACGGGCGCTTCTGAAATCTCAGTTCCCGTGCTGGTTTCGACGCTGTGCATCTGTATTGTGTTTTTGCCGATGTTCTTCCTGTCCGGCGTACCGCGTTATCTGTTCGTACCGCTGGCCGAGTCCGTGGTTTTTGCAATGCTGGCTTCTTATGTGCTGTCGCTGACGCTGGTGCCCACGCTGGCTCAATATATTTTGAAAAAGCACAAAGACGAAGGCGAATTGGTTGTGCAAAAGCAAAACTTTCATCCCTTTCGCAGCTTTCAGGATGGTTTTGCACGGAGTTTTTCGCGGATGCGCGCTGGCTACTCGCATCTATTGGCGACGACGATCCAGTCCCGGCGCATCTTTCTGCCAGGGTTCCTGCTCTTTTTCTTGCTGTTGCTTTTACTGATTCCTTGGCTTGGACAAGACTTTTTCCCGAGCGTCGATGCCGGACAAATCAAGCTGCACATGCGCGCGCCAACCGGTATGCGCATTGAAGAAACAGCCAAGCTATGCGACGAGGTGGAACAACAAATTCGCCGGCAGATTCCGACTCATGACCTTAGTGGAATTCTGGACAATATCGGTTTGCCGATCAGTCCGGTCAACCTGACCTATAACAACTCGGCGCCTATCGGTAGCAGCGACGCCGACATTATGGTGAATTTAAACCCGCATCACAGGCCCACAGAACAGTATGTCGAGTCGCTCAGCCGCACTCTGCGCCAACAGTTTCCCGATGTGACATTTTCTTTTCTACCAGCCGATATGGTGAGCCAGATTTTGAATTTCGGTATGCCGGCTCCAATCGATATTCAGATTGCCGGCGCGAACGTGGAGGCGAATCGCTATTATGCCGACAGCCTGCTTGAAGAGATTCAGCATGTTCCTGGAGCCGCCGACGCGCGCATTCAGCAAGTTTTCAATCAACCCAAGCTGCACTTTCAAGTTGACCGTTCGAAGGCCGCGGAAAGCGGCTTTTCGCAGCAGGACATCGCCAACAATTTGTTGATATCGCTTAGCGGCAGTTTTCAAACGACGCCAACTTATTGGTTGAATCCAAAGAACGGCATCAATTACAACCTGGTTGTGCAAACGCCGCAATATCGCATTCAAAACGTGAACGATCTGCGTAACATCCCGATCAGCGGAGCGAGTGCGGCCGGCGGCGGCATTCTTGCCGATATGGCCACGATGCAGCGTTCCGATGAGATGGCCGTGGTTTCTCACTACAACGTGCAGCGCGTCGTGGATATCTATGTCGCGGCCCGAGGGCGCGACCTTGGCGCTGTCGGGCGCGATATTCAACGCATTCTCGATGCCAACAAAACCAAACTGCCTCAAGGAAGTCGTCTTCATGTTTACGGGCAATTGGCGACGATGAAAAGCGCCTACATCAACCTGATCGGCGGACTGGCCTTTTCGATTGTGTTGGTTTATTTGCTGATGGTCGTCAATTTTCAATCGTGGCTCGATCCGTTCATTATCATCACTGCTCTGCCGGCGGCGTTGGGCGGCTTGGTGCTATTCCTGTTCGTTACGCATACCACGCTGAGCGTACCGGCGTTGATGGGGGCCATCATGTGCATGGGCGTTGCCACCGCCAACAGTATTCTCGTTGTGGCCTTTGCCAGGGATAAGTTGAAGGAAACCGGCAGTTCGATCACCGCGGCTCTTGAGGCGGGCGCGACGCGCTTTCGTCCGGTGCTGATGACGGCTCTGGCCATGATTATCGGCATGGTGCCGATGGCCATGGGTCTCGGTGAGGGCGGCGAACAAAATGCGCCTTTAGGACGCGCCGTTATCGGTGGTCTGTTTGCCGCAACCATCGCCACTCTATTCTTTGTTCCCGGAGTTTTCAGCTTGCTGCATCGGAATGATCGCTCCGCAGCTTTGCACGAAGACTGAGGTTGAAGAGATTGTTTGAGGAGAAAAGAGAAAAATGTCTGATTTAAGCCCTGAACATCGTTCCAGCTCCGAATCCCGGGCGAAGCGCCTGATGGGCTTTGCCGTATGTGTCGTAGTTTGTTTGATGCTGCTGATTGGTTATGGACTTTATCTTCGCAATCATGATGCAGCCGTACTGGCGCGCGAGACCGAAGCGAATGCCGTTCTGCAAGTACGCACCATACAGCCCAAGCTGGGGTCGCCGTCAGAGGAACTGGTTTTGCCCGGTAATGTTGCAGCCTTCAACGACACGCCGATTTATGCGCGTACCGACGGTTATTTGAAGCGCTGGTATGTTGACATCGGTGCGCACGTCAAAACCGGGCAACTGCTCGCCGTAATCGAATCACCCGAGGTCGATCAACAACTGCGCCAGGCGCGCGCGCAACTGACGACGGCGCAAGCCGATAGCCGGCTGGCTAAAACCACGGCGGAGCGCTGGAAAAATCTGCGCAAAACCGATTCCGTGTCGCCGCAAGAAGCTGAAGAGAAGGCCGGTAACATGGAGTCGAAAGCCGCCGCCGAAGAGGCCGCGCACGCCAATGTGCGCCGGCTCGAACAGATGCAGGGATTCGAAAGAATCTATGCACCATTTAGTGGTGTAATCACGGCGCGCAATGTAGACATTGGCGATTTGATTAATGCGGGCAGCACGGGAACGGCGCGGGAGCTTTTCCATTTGGCGGCCGAGCAGCAGGTGCGCATCTACTTTCAGGTTCCGCAGATGAATGCTCATGCCGCGACTCCGGGAACCGCCGTGGAACTGGCGCTTCCTGAAGAGCCGGGAAAGATGATTCCGGCGCGCATAACGCGCACGGCCGATGCCATCGACCCGACAATGCGTACGCTGCGCGTAGAGGTAGATCTGCCTAATGAGGATGGAAAGTTTTCGCCGGGCGAGTACGTGCAGGTTCACGTGAAACTGCTATCGCCGTCGAATGTGTTGATCGTGCCGGTCAATAGCGTGATTTTCCGTTCGGAAGGCGCGTCGGTCGCCGTTGTCCATGGCGACCGCGTTGAGCTGCGGCCGATTACGGTTGGCAAAGACTTTGGCGATTCTCTGGAAGTTACTTCTGGCGTGAGTGCCGAGGATCGTCTCGTGATCAATCCACCCGATTCAATCCTCTCCGGGCAGAGGGTGCAACTTTCCCAGGCAGGTGCTTAGGAATGAAAAATTATTCCATCGCTCTTGCCACGCTTGCGGCTTTCTGTTCAGGATGCAAAGTGCAGCAACCCTATCATGTTCCGGCTGCCCCCGTGCCGCCTGCATATCAGGGCGCGGCGCCGGCGCAGACTGCTTCAGCGCCCGCTGCCGGATGGGCACAGGCCTCGCCCGCCGACGGTGAGATCAAAAGCAAGTGGTGGGAGATCTATCAGGATCCCGTACTGAATTCACTCGAAGAACGCATTGAGGTGGACAATCAATCGCTCAAAGCCGCGGCCGCGCGTTTTGACGAAGCGCGAGCTTTGGTGTTTGAAAGCCGCTCGCGGCGCATGCCATCGCTGGCAGGAGGCGGAGATGTCGGGCGCGAACGTAAATCGATGAATCAAGGCGTTCCTCCGCCGGCAAGTGAATCGGACTTCAACGATTTCAATGTCGGAATCAGTGCTTCGTGGGAGCCGGATTTGTGGGGCCGAGTCCGTACGCAGGTTCAGGCATCCGTGCAACAGGCACAGGCCAATGCCGCGGATCTAGAAAATGTGCGGCTGAGTCTTCATGCCGAATTGGCCTCTGACTATCTGGCACTGCGCAGCCTCGATGACGAAAAAGCGGTGGTGCAAAATTCGATTGCCGTTTATGCCAAAGCGCTGAAGATGATGGAAGATCGTTACCAAGGTGGTTTGGCGAATCGCGCCGACGTCGAGCAGGCGCGCACACAGCTTGAGGCCGCTAGCGCGCAAGAGCAGGAGATTCTTGAAAGCCGCGCGCATGATTTGAATGCGATTGCGGTGTTGACGGGAGAGCTTCCGGAGGGATTCTCCTTTCCCGATGAAAAACAGGCGCTGACTTTGCCGCAGATTCCTCTCGACCTTCCATCAAAATTGCTCGAACGGCGGCCCGACATTGCCGCCGCCGAGCGGCGCGTGGCCTTTGCCAACAGTCAAATCGGTTTGGCGCGCGCGACTTTTTATCCGCAGGTGATTTTGAGCGGCGCCATCGGGCTTGACAGCAAGAGCTTGAGTAACTGGTTCTTCGCGCCGAGCCGTTATTGGGCCGCCGGGCCGGAGCTTTCGCAGACGATCTTCGATGCCGGTCGTCGGCGTGCGCAACTGGCGCAGAGCACGGCCAGCTATGACGAGTCGGTTGCCAACTACCGCCAGATGGTTCTGACCGCTTTCCAGCAAATCGAAGACAGCCTAGCCTCGATGCGTATTCTCACCGAAGAGGCAGCGCGCCAGCAACGGGCCGTCCAGGCGGCGCGGCGGGCCGAAGAGCTTTCCATGAATCGCTATCAGGGCGGCATGGTGAGTTATCTTGAAGTGATCAGCACGCAAAGCGCGCGTTTGCAGAATGAACGCATCGCCGTCGGTATTGAGCGCCGGCGCATGGCAGCCAGCGTTGCCCTTGTTCGTGCGCTGGGCGGTGGTTGGAACGCGGCAAGCCTTCCGCAGGCGTCTTCTCTTGTGAAGAAAAAATAGAAAGTTCATTCCATCGTGGCGTTCTTCTTGGGAGGAACTGCCGCGATGGCAGTAAAAGCAAACGGATCCCCTAAGATAAATTGAGATCATCTTCAGCGTTGGAGCGGAAGGAAATGTATAGCCGCCCAGTCGCGCCAACTTGACCAGATAGTGCGAGAGTCCTGTTGCTGCAACTGTGCAGTGGGTTTGTCGTTGACCAATCGGTCAAGAATGTGCAATTCCAGATTCGTAAAGACCATTCCGGGATTGGCTTTATGATCGATGCGATGGGCCAATTAGCAGCTACATTGTTTCAGCAGTGTTCTGATTCTTTTTGCCAATCGTCTCTTTTTTCTTCGATTGCATTTGCGATTTTTGGATCGTCGCGCCGAAGTTTCTTCATGTATGCCTTGGAGAGCTTGACGATGAGCGGAAATGCAGCGCGCGGACAAGTGGCCTTGTGCCGAATGCGCTCAGTAGATTTGTGAAATCATTGTTTGCCGCGGCCGTTGGCACGGCGGGCTTATGCTGAAGGTAAATATTTGAATCTAAAGTGGCTGCCCCCCAGGGATTCGAACCCCGGTATGCTGCTCCAGAGGCAGCTGTCCTACCATTGAACGAGGGGGCAACTCAATTGCTGCTGGCTTTTCTCACGGCCGACAGACTGCGAAGGCACAAAAAGCCACCTCATTCATATTAAGGGTAGTTGCGGAGGAGGTCAACGGCGCACGGGCCAGAAAGATTGCGCGCGGCCTTGCTGGTGGCAATTCCCGGAACGGGCTTCGCTGCTGGACCGGGTGCGCCCTGCATCTTTTACGCTTCCGTTCTACAATCATTTCTTGCTGCCAGAATCTCAACTCGACCGGCTTGAAGTCGTACTCGTTCAGCCGCGCAATCCGCTGAACATGGGCGCGGCGGCGCGTGCCATGGCCAACTTTGGACTCAAGCGCCTGTCGGTTGTTGGGGCCTACGCTCCTCACTGGCAGGAAGCACGCTCGGCGGTCGGCGCGGAAACGCTGCTGAAAACGGCTCGCGAGGCCGCGTCGCTGTCTGAAGCGGTAGCCGACTGCACGCTGGTGATCGGAACCGGAACTCTCACCTATCGCAAACCCGAGCAGCCGGTCCGCACGCTGCCGGAATTGGCGCCCACGGTTTGCGCGGAGCTTGAGCGCGGCGGCCGCGTGGCCATTGTCTTCGGTTCGGAAAAACACGGCATGATGCGCGAGGATCTGGCGCTATGCCATTTGCTGGTCGAAATTCCCACACATCCCCAGCAGCCCTCGATGAACCTGGGCCAGGCGGTAGCCGTTTGCCTTTACGAGTTGGCCGGGCGGACGGGCGAGTCGGCTTATAGCGCGCCTTTTGCCGAAAATTTTGGTCCCAGGCCGCCGGCCGCCGAGCTGGACCGTGTGGCCGCGATGATTGAAGAAACGATGCAGGCGGCGCACTACTCGCCGGCGGCGCACTACTCGCCGGCGGCGATGAGCAAAGCCAATCGCCACGATCTGAACCTGATGCTGCGGCGACTGACTATAGGACCGCACGACGCACGACGCATCCTGGGGCTCTTCCGCAGGATACTTAACCGGCTTAAACGATAGCCGAAATTCGCGGCGAGTGCCGTGCGATTCCTGCTAGAGTGGCGTTGATAGGCTCTTTCATGTTCCAGCCCAAAGTACGCGTACACATCGATTCTTCGGCCGCTGCTTCGGCGCGGCTCCTTATGTTGTTATGCGCCGCCGCTCTGCCCTGGGCGGTTTTTGGCCAGCAGCCAGAGGCGATTCCGAGTTCGGCGATAGCATTGCAGCCGGTCGCGGCGAGCAATTCCAGTAGCATGGGCGAAGAGCAGATCAAACGGCTGCTCGTCGGCAAAGATCTATTTTTGCGTGGCGGCTATCTCGACAATTCGCTCAGCTTCGGCGAGCATGGTGCGCTAATCGGCCACTCGCCGCAGGGCTCCTACACGCTGAGCGGAATCCGTATTGACCGTGTGCGCCTGACCAAGCACAAACTTGAGCTTGACGGGCAGCGCTATGCGCTCCACTTTCTCGGCGCTATGCCCTATGAAGATCCGGCCAAGGCCGTTGATCGCGTCAAAATTACGCCCAAGAAAAAGATCGTTCACATTACTATCGATCGCGAGCTGGTGGTTAAACCTAAGCACGAAAAAGGTAAAAACAAGCAGGCTACAAAAACCGCGCCTTTGTCCCGAGAGTCTTCGTCTTCCGAGCAGGATGAAGCCAACCAAGTGCAGGCCGAGATTGCCGCCGCTCCTGAGGCGGAGCGGCCTGCCGATCCGAAAAGCGTAACGACGACGACTTCGCCGGCTCATGCCGCCCAACTGCTCAAAGCGGCTATCGATAACGTTTTTTCCCAGGGATTTGATAATCGCATGATGGCGGCCATGCCCGATTTTTGGCGGCTCTATTACGAAGCCGCGGCGCAAAAGGCCGACTATCGCCCTAAGGATCCGGCCGTGCTGCGGCAGAATATGGTGGACAAAAAGGCGCGCCTCGTTACGGCCTTTCAGCCGGTCTCAAATCAGTATGCGCAAGACAACGGCGTGGCCGGAATTTCGCTTTACCATGTGATCGTCGGCGTTGACGGCAAGCCCGGCGAAATTGCTGTCGCTCGCCCCATCGGCTTCGGATTGGACGAGAGCGCTGTCGGTTCGATTCGCAAGGCTAAGTTCGAGTCGGCGATCAAAGACGGGAAGCCAGTTCCGGTGCTGCTCGACTTGGTCGTCGAGTTCCGCATCTATTCCAACCTCACCACCGGTGCGGCTAAGAGCCCGGTCAGCCAACCGGTCGATCAGCCGTCGGCCGCGCCTTCGCTTCCCGGTCCCTACAGCGTGCGGCACTGAGCTGGAACGCGAGATGATTTTGAATCTGCGGTTATAGTGTTTTCGCAATGGTTATAAAGTGGGAGTTTGTTCTTCTACCCCACCCTAGCCGCAAAGAACAAGAACGCGACTAGAATGGGGCACCCGCAGCCGCTTTTTTTTACGCCATAAGTGAAAACGCGTTCGATGATCTCTATCGCGCGGTTTACCCGCGGCTGTGAGGCTGATCTTCCGCGCGATATTCGCTATCATCGAGCGATTTTAGTAGGGCTGAAGTCGGATTGGCTTTCCAGTTATAAAACAGGCCCAGGAAAAGCAGCACGGAAAATGCGGTGGCTAAAATAAAACCGTATTTCAGGCTGCCACATAGGTCGCTGATCAGGCCCATTGCCAGCGGCCCTAGCGCCGCGCCGGCGCAAGTAAAGAACAGAATAATGCCGGCGACCGATCCGTGCTCCGACTTAGGGAAGCAACTAATCCCCTTGGAATTTAAAGTGGGATAGATGACGGACATGAATAAGCCGGAAAGCGCCAGCAGATAAACCGCAGCGTTTACGCCGCCGCAAAGCGAACCGAGGAAGCAGAGCATAATCGCCAGGCTGAAAACCATCAGCACGGTCGTCCAATTCCAGCGCGCGGTTACCCACGCGCCCAGAAAGCGGCCGCCCGCGCGCAAGATGAAAAATATCGAGACCACATAAGCGGCGAGAAATGCCGATGAGGGCGGATTCTCTTTTAAAAAGGCGGGCAGCCAGACATAGATGGCGCATTCGACGGAAACATAGAGAAAGCAGGCCAGGGAAAATCCAAGCACGAAGGGACTTTTAAGCAGTGATAGCGTATGCAGCAGATCGGGCTTTTTCTGGCTGATTTTTACCGGCCGCGGATAGCGTACGAACAGCGCAACCAGAATGAGCAGTACGCAGATTGCGCCGGCAATGAGATAAAGGCGGTCCCAGGAGACGTGCGCGGCCAGGAGGCGCGCAACGATAAAGGGACCGATAATTGCGCCAATGCCGAAGAATCCTTCGACGTTATTCATGATCGAAGTATGTTCGCGCGTCGAGCTGGCGATGTCGCCGATTAAGGCTAGCGCGCCAGATTTGAATATGCCGATGGAAACACCGGAGACGATAAGTAGGATGACAAATATTCCGTACGACCTGGCGAAAGCGAATAGGAATGAATTAAGCGCGAATAGAATAAGCCCCAGAACAATGGCCGGTTTGCGCCCCAGACGGTCGGCCAGAAATCCCAGACCTATGGCCGCGACGGCAATCGCGATCATGTTGGCGTAATGAAAGGCACCGGCGGCCGTCATGCTTAAGTGGAAGGTTTTAACGACCTCTGGAATAATGCTGCCCACCGAGTCCGTCGTCATGGCGAACATCATGAACATCATGTAAGTCAGTGCGCGAATGACGAACAAATTTGCATGTGATTTGGCGGTCGTCATGGTGAGGCCCTCTTTATTGTTCCGGGGATATAAGAACGATTGTGCGCGTATGCGCCGGCTGGCTTGTATATTCGATGGATGCTTTCGGAGCGGTTAAGTCGACGCGCAGCGTGATGGCGTCCGCTTCTGTTTCCCAGCGAATGGAAAGCGCGTGCGCGGCATCAGATTCGATTGCGCACTTTCCGTTGAATGCCGGATGCGAATTGCGCAGGCGGATCAGCTCGATGAGCTTTTTCACCATGGGACGTCGCAGCGCGCTGGCGACTTCCTGCTCGGAATAGTAGTGGCGATTGATGTCGCGTCCGATGCGGCTGCGCGCTAACAGCGCCATGTCATTTGTGCCGCCCAGCAGACCCATGTAATAGATCTGCGGAATGCCTGGGATGAACAATTGCAGGGCGCGGGCGATCAGATAGAGCGCTTCGTCTTTTCCTAGCGCGTCAAAATAGGTGCAATTAACTTGATATAGGTCCAAGTTATTGGCCGCCGCGCCGGTTGCCTGAAGGCTTTCACCGTGACTGCGCGCATGAATAGTTTCGACTAAGCTGTCGATCTGCGATGGTTGCAAAAGTCCCGGGTTGCCGGTTTCATCGGCGCCAACGTCAATAATGCCGATGCCGTCGTGCGTGTCTAAAACATTAATGGCGTTGCCGGGCCTGACCGCAAGCCAACGCATTAGGGCAGTAACATCGGCGGAGTAGAGCGTGTGCAGAATAAGCGGCGGCAAGGCAAAATCGTAGACCCAATCGACCTTGCGCGCGATTTCAACCTGGCGCTTAAAGTAGCTGTGCACTTCAACCAGAACTTCTATCCCTAAAGCGTGTGCCCGTTCGGTTAGCTCGGTGATGAAGTCGAATGTGTCGTCGATCATAAAGCAACTGGTGCCTGCTTTTTTGATGGCGTATCCGACGGCATCCATGCGTATGGCGCGAATGCCCGCGTTGTGAAAGCGCGCCAGGATTGAATCCAGGTAGGCTTTGCTTTGCGGATGCGTAACATCGATGTCGATTTGCTGGGGCGTGAAGGTCGTCCACAAAAGTTTTTCTTGCCCGCAATCAAGTTTTGCGTGGGTGAAGGGCAGTCCCGGCCGCGGGCGATAGATGCGCAGCAGTTCCGCTTCCGTGGCGCCGTGGGGAAATACTTTGTCGTATGTTAAAAACATGCTGGCGTAGGGCGAGCTGGCGCCGTGCTGAGAGTAATCCTTGAACTGCGGCGATTCGGATGAGATGTGATTGACGATAAGGTCCGCCATCAGTTCGATGCACTTGCCGAGCGCGGCAAGATCGTTCCATGTGCCCAGGCGCGGATCGATGGCTGTATGATCGCGCGGATCGAAGCCGGCATCGGCGCCGTCAAAGGCGTCGTAGAAGGGCAACAGATGCGCTCCACCAAAAACGCCTGCCAGCGGACCGGCAAACAGTTTAGTAAGTCCGCGAATGCCATCCGCTGACAGGCGGTCAATATAAGTGATTAACTGGACCTTATTGTTCATCGGACTTCTATGCGCCTTTGTAGGCCAGGCGGTAGATGGCTTCGGCCTCTTGCTGCGACATGGAGCGCGGATTGTTTTTCATCAGGCGCGTGACCCCGAGCCCGGCGGTGGCGAGACGGGGCAGATCGTTTTCGCGAATGCCCAGCGCGGATAGTTCCATTTCCAGCTTGGTGGCCTTAATCAGCGACCAGAGCTTCAGAACACCGCTTTCCGCCGTGGCCTGGTCGGAGCTTTCGCGCTGAACACCCATGGCGACTGCTACATCGGCATAGCGCGACGGAGCTTCGACTGAGTTGAAGCGCATGACGTGCGGCAACAGAATAGCATTGGCGTGGCCGTGTGCAATATGAAACCATCCACCGAGAGGATAGGACAATGCGTGGACCGCGGCGGTGTTGACCGGTCCCAGGCAGAGGCCGCCATAAAGGCTTCCGCGCGCCATCTTTTCGCGCGCATCGAGTGATGCCGGCTGCTGAACCGCTTCGACGAGCGCAGAGGCGATGAGACGGATTCCTTCTAGCGCCCAGATATCGACGACCGGATGGGCGAAACGATTGGTGTAGGTCTCAATGCAGTGGGTAAGTGCATCGAGACCGGTTGCCGCTGTGACAGACGGCGGAACGGTAAGCGTTAATTCGGCATCGACAAAGACGGCGTCAGGAACCAGGCACGGACTGATGATGCCTTTCTTAATTTTGTCGGCTTCATCCAGCAGAATCGCGTTGGGAGAAACTTCACTGCCGGTTCCCGCCGTGGTCGGAATGCAAACGAGCGCGGTCTTTCGCTCACGAAGCAGATTGATGCCCATAACTTCTTCGATTTGTTGCGCGCTATTCCAAAGTGCGGCAACCAGCTTGGCGACATCGAGAGCGCTGCCGCCGCCGATACCAATAATGACGTCGGGCTCGAAATGCCGCGCGTGGTCAAGGATCTGCTTGAAGGAGGCAATGCTGGGCTCGGCTTCGATGCTGTCCTCGATGTAGGATGCCGGCAACCCCGCCAGTATCTTTTCCGCGTGCTTGCGCGCGATGGGGGGGGCCACCAGAAAGGCTCTTTTGAAAGCGCTAGCAGATAGATATAGCTTGCACTGTGCCAAACAGCCGCAGCCGATGGTCAGCTTTGGAACTTGCAACAGAGTGATTTTCTCCATCGATTACCCCTCATAGCGATAGGTTAACGTTCGAAACAGTCAATTCGCGGCACTGTTTGAGCAGCTTGAGCAAGTGGCGATAGCCGTTGCGAAATCGTAAATGCCTTGATATACAACCTTTTAACCCGTCTGAAAAAACAAAATGAAAATAAATCAAGTTAATGAATATAACGATAATACTATGAAATTTACGATCTATCCAGCATTGCATTTTCAAATTTATCTGGCGGCTGCCGCTCGGAACACTAGGCTGAACCGTGCTCGCTTTTACGCGAGGGCTTGAGCTGATGCAAAATCGATTCCGATTCACCGCGACTGGATCAAGGTGCTTTTTTAGAGCAATTGCACGGATTTCCCTGTTTTTTGATCGTCATAGTCCAGAATCGGTAGAGTGCAAAAAAATACAACAAGTAGTTATATAGTGATCCGACTGGCTTTATATTTATCTCTACATACGTATTCCACAATAAATGCACATTTATGAAAATAATCGCTTGACAAAGGATTTTTATATGCGTAAAGATGTTTGAGCAATTTGATAAGCACGTATATATGACCCCTAGGAGTGCAAATGACCGGAAGAACATCAAACAGGTACTGGTCAACTTTGTTGCTATTGCTGTGTGTATTTGGCCAGTTGTTTTGTGGGAAGCTCAATGCTCAGATGACGACAGCGAAGATTTCGGGGACGATTACCGATCCGACCGGAGCGCTTGTCGCGGATTCGGACCTCACATTGAAAAGCCCCAGTACGGGGACGGAACGCAAAGCTGTTTCCAACGCCCAAGGAATTTATGTATTTGACTTTGTTCCAATTGGCACCTACACCCTGCGTGCCTCGCGGCAGGGTTTTCAAACTCAGGAAAGAATAGGAATCACGTTGAGCGCGGCCTCCGAGCAGCGCATAGATTTTGCGTTAGCGCTGGCCTCCGATGTTACTGTCGTTCAAGTCAGTGCCGAAGCAGTCAATTTAGACTCTGTAACGCCGCAGCAAAATATTAGCCTCACCAGCGAGACGCTCAACCAGCTACCTGTCGCCAAGGAAGACTGGACAAGTGTGCTGCAACTGGGCGCGGGCATAACAACCGAGAATGCCAGTTCAACTCCGGCAGGAGCTGCTCTATCTATTAATGGACTTCCACCGGCCGGCTTTAACCTGACCGTGGACAGTACGAATGCGACCTCCGACCCGGAAATGGCGGCATTCGGCTTTTATCAAGGACCGAATGTCATCAATACGATCAATAATGATGCGATTGCCGAAGTTAGCATTGTTAAGGGCATAGCGCCGGCCACGATCGGCGGCACGATGTCGGGCAATGTGAATATAATCACGCGTTCGGGCGCAAACGAGTATCATGGCCGCCTGGAAGAAATCAACGATCTGAGCGCGTATGATGCGCGCAATCAATTTTTGACGTCTAAGCCGCGTTCGACGTTTAACCAATATGGCGGATCGGTGGGCGGCGCTATTCTTCGTAATAAGTTGTTTTTCTTTGGCAGTTATGAGGGAGTGCGTATCTCGTCGTATGAAGCTGTTTCAGGAACGGTGCCTACGCCATATCTTAAGAGCATCGCACCGAGCGCCTTTACGAGTGTGCTGGATCAGTTCCCTACGGTTTCACAGCCCAGCAGTGACGCAACCGCGATATCCACGGAATATTATGGCTCAGGTTCTTTGATCCAGCGGGATGGTAATGGCGTCGCGCGCATTGATTATCATCCGACCGAGAACGACTTGATTTATGCTCGCTATATTCGTTCGCGGCCATATAAATTCGCACCAAATCTTCTTCCGATTGATGCGCGCAGCACAACCGGTCACACAGATGGCATCAACACCGCTTATACGCACTCGGCGCATAGCTATACAACCTTGACGCGCTTCGGTTACAACAGAATTCGCCTGCAGCGGCTCGATCAGGGCTTCAGCAGCGATCTTGAGGAGATTTCGCTTTCCGGAATAGACTCGAGCGGTGCGGAACAATTTCTGAAGACGGGTGATTTTTACACGGGAGAGCAGCAGATAGCCAAAAACTATGGTTCTCATGCGCTAACTGCGGGCCTGATTATACAAAGGCAAGACGCGGGACGTACCGATTACAATACTGCAACCTTTGGCTACAGCTCGCTGAGCGACTTCCTTATTAATACGCCAAGCAAGGTGCAGATTACCTTTGACCTTAATCCATTTAATATTCATACCTATCAAATCGGCGGATTTCTGCAGGATGACTGGAAGTTCTCAAGCAGCCTGACCGTCAACCTTGGTCTGCGCTATGACTACTTTACAATTCCCAAGGAAGATAGTGGGCGCTTATACAACCGCGGCATCGATTCGACGGATCCTAGCCTGGGCGGTGGTTATGGCGCCTATCGTTCCGCCAATTCACTTTATAAAGCGGACTTTAATAACATTCAGCCTCGTTTAGGCTTCTCCTGGTCTCTCGGGCCGCAACAGAACACGGTAGTGCGTGGCGGTGTCGGCGTATTTGTTGGCCCGCACCCGATCTATGGCGGCCCGATCGACGAGGTTCAGGACTCGGCCTCAGTGCCATTCCGTGTTACGCTGACCGGCACGCAGGCGGAGAATTCTGGATTGGCTTACCCATTGCCTCGTTCTCAATTTACTCAGGCGCTGACCAGCTTACAGACTACGGGCGTCATTTCAACCGAGGTCGTTAATACGTCGATTTCAGAGAACTTCCCGAATCCGTACAGCATTCAATGGATGCTTGGAGTCGAGCGCGTACTGCCCGGATCGCATCGCGTCGAAGTCGACTATATTGCCAATCGTGGCCTCAAAGAGAACATGACAATCACCAAAAACCTGCCGGACCGCACGACTGGAGTACTTTCTCGCGCAACTTGGGGGCAATTCCGTTATTACTATGCTGGAGACGCCAGCAATTACAACGGACTGCAGATTCAACTGGTAAGGGCACCCTGGCACGGACTGAACTACTCCGGTGCTTTTGCCTGGTCTCATGCCATGTCGTTTGGCGATTCTAACCTGTTGCTGCAAGCCGCTCCTCAAGATAACAATAATATCCGCGCCGAATACGGTCCGACGCCCTTCGATCTGCGTACAACCTTTACAGGGAATGCACTGTGGGAAATTCCTGTTAAAGAATGGGTGAATCTAGCTAACCGTCCAGCTAAGTTGTTGCTTGACGGATGGCAGATTTCAGGGGTTTTCAAGGCAAGAAGCGGTTTGCCCGCTAACATTACCAATGGGGACTCATCGTATCCGAGCGACCGACCTGACGGTGTTGAGGGCGTAAAGCGGACGCTCGGTGGTTATCGGAATGCCGGCTTGCACCAATACTTGAATGCCTCTGCATATTCATCTGTAAACCTTTCGTCTCTTAGCGATGCCCAAGTACGTGGCGGATCGTTGGGACGCTATGCGACGAACAGTCCGGGGTCGGTAGTGCTCGATTTCTCAATGGGCAAAACGTTTAAGTTTACCGATAAGCGGACCTTTCAATTGCGTGCCGATGCATTCAATGCGCTTAACCGCACAAACTACGGCGGATTAAATACAAATATATCTTCTGGCAGTTTTGGTGAATTAACTTCGGCTACCGCACGCACCATGCAAATTAGCGGGCGGATTAACTTTTAACTCACTTTGTGTAGAGAGGTATATGCCAATATATCTCTCTACACACTTTTTACGCAGTCAGCATGGTTTGTAGATATACCAAATGCATAAGAAGACGGTTGGCTCTACCGCAGTTAACGATTTTTGAGGTGATGATGTCGGTAATTCTTCGCAAGTTTTCATGGATGGTTATCTTGCCGCTTGTGTTGCTCTTAGGCGTACAAGCCCAGAGCGCTGCTGTTTCGCCTGCGTCCTCAAGCACTGAAAAGGTGAGCTACCCGCCAATGTCGCAAGCAACGCTGGTGTCGGTGCCGAATATGCCCGCCGCGAGTTCGGCGATGCTGCCAGCGCTCTATGCTTCTGCTCACGCGTCCAATATGCTTTTGCTGCGTAATGGCGACTTATTGTGCTTTTGGTTTTCCGGCAGCGAAGAAGGACAGTCAAATGTAGGGATCGTGGTATCGCGTCTGAAAAAAGGCGAAAATACCTGGGGACAAACGATCCTTGTCGATCGCGATCCAGCAAAATCATTTCAAAACCCAGTTCCATTTGAAGCCTTCAACGGCGATATCTGGGTATTCCATACGGCGCAAAGCGCCGGCAAGGGGCAGGCGGATTCTCAGGTATTGAAGTCCATCTCGAAAGATGGAGGTGTTACTTGGTCAACCCCGGTTGTGGTTTTCGCCAAAGCGGGTTCATATACTAGGCAGCACATTGTTGACGGTGAAAATGGCACGCTGATTCTGCCTTTGTTCTATTCGACGGCGAACGGCATTACCGATGGCGCTCAAAACAACTATTCGGCGGTAGAAGTTAGTAGCGACGGCGGCAACACCTGGAAGGAGTGCATCGTTCCGGATTCGGGTGGCATGGTCCACATGAATATCGTCAAGCTGGCTGCGAAAAATTATGTTGCATTCTTCCGCAGTCGTTTTGCCGATTATATTTATCGCTCAGCTTCTGTGGATGGATGCCATTGGGCGCCTCCTGTAGCAACGACTCTGCCCAATAACAATGCTTCGATTCAAGCGATCAAGCTGGCGAATGGCCATCTGGTAATGGCTTTTGACAATATGTCGGGCCGTAAGGGCGTGCATGTTCCGCAAACCGGTCCACGCGCGCCGCTGACGCTGGCGCTTTCGGCAGACGATGGCGTTACTTGGTCTGCAGCACGGGATCTTGAAGTACCCGATAGCACATATGCGCCGGGTAAGGCACCATTTGGTCTGGAGGAATATAGCTATCCCAGCCTCTACCAGCTTTTGGACAAGAAAATCATGGTTGCCTATACCTATCGTCGTCGCGCGATTAAGAGCGTGCGTTTCAGTGAGGAGTGGATCAAGCAGGGAACGACGGTGGGAGAATACAAACCATCGAATTAAGTGACGGCCGGATTGGCGGCACAGTCGTACGATAAGTAGGGGATTTTGACTTTGCTTGGGTGACTTTATACTCTCGGGGATCGCAGTCAACGCGATGTTAGTAATAAAGCCGCCCAGGCAAAACGCCAAATTGCTTTCTGAATGGTACGAAAGCACTAATGCTGCATCTGTGCGTGTAAGTTTCGCTATGTCGGCTCGGCAGCGCGTGCTAACACGGAATTGTTTCTGCGGTTGTCTAATTATTATAGACAAGTTGAATATAATTATAGATACTAATAGCGGACAGCGTCTCTAAGCGCATCGCAATTCGCTCTTATGCCTGATGCGTGGCTGCTTGCGCCGGATATACTTTGACGGAGCTTGTTGCATGGTTACTGCTGCCCGCACGGCTAGGGCATGGATCGCGCGCTTGTAAGTCTGAAATTATATAGCTTCGGGTGATAGCTGATAGCGCAAGGAGCGTATGTGGACTTGCCTATTGGAGGGAAAGGTGCGGATTGTTAGCGTTGGAGAAGTCTTGTGGGATGTACTGGGCTCTCACGAGTATTTGGGCGGAGCGCCGCTAAACTTTTCCGTCCATGCCCGGCGGCTTGGGGAATCCGCTCTTGTAGTGAGCGCGGTTGGCAATGATGAGCGAGGGATGCGCGCTCTACGTCAAATACAAGGTTTAGGTATTAGCGTGGATGGTGTAACGCTTCAGGTTTCGGCGGATCATCCAACGGGCGCGGCAATTGTTAAGACGGACGACGCGGGCAATGCCAGGTTCTCTATTGCGCGTCCCGCGGCATTTGACTGTGTGCAAGTTACTGATAGCTTTATTCAGCGCATCCAGGAATACGGGCCGGACTGGTTCTATTTCGGCACGCTCGCGCAGACCGATGCGCGGGCCGAGAGTAACTTGCATCGGATTCTGGAATGCGTTACGAAAGCGAAGCGGTTCTACGATATTAATCTTCGCGAGGGACATTGGAATCTGCCGCTGGTTCAGCGGCTTTCTGCATTGGCCGATGTGATTAAGCTCAATGAGTCAGAGACGCAAATTTTATTTGCGCAAACGCAACCAGGACAGACATATCAGTTAGAGGCGTTTTGCGAATATTGGTCGAAGATGTGGAGCATTGAAACCATTTGCATCACGTTGGGTGGCCAGGGCTGCGCGGTATTCTCTAAACATGCGCTGCATTATGTTCGCGGTTTTCGCGTGCAGGTTGTCGATACGGTCGGCGCCGGCGATGCCTTTTCAGCGGCGTTTCTGCACGGTATGTACAGCGGATGGGATATAACCCGGTCTGCTACTTTCGCGAATGCACTTGGCGCGCTGGTAGCAAGTCGCGCCGGAGCTACGCCCGTTTGGACGCGAGAGGAATGTCTCGCGTTGATTTCGAAGGCGGCGGCTGAGCCGCATGAGAAAGCGTGATCCGATTTTTCAGCTTTTTGCTATTTGCGGTTGCGGCGTTGAAAACCGCGGCTAAGGATGAATCCGATGACCGGACCGAGCAGCAAGATAGATACCGAGCGCCAAGAGATCAATGAGACGGATCAGCCGAAGTATAGATTTATCTTTAAATCACTGAAAGAAAGTATTCGCTCTGGTATGTACGCGCAGGGGGCGCGGTTGCCGAGCGAAAGCGAATTGGTGAAGCGCTTCGGCGTGTCGCGCATGACGATCGTAAAGGCGATCAAAGAATTGCAGCGACTTGGTCTTGTGACACGTCGCATCGGATCGGGGACGTATGTTACCGCCATCGCCGTGGAGTGTAATCGGCTCTTCGGCCTTCTTATACCGGAGTTGGGACAGACGGAAATCTTTGAACCAATATGTCAAGGGATGGCCAATTTCCCGCTAACGAGCAAGCATTCTCTGCTTTGGGGAAACATGTACGGAGCAATCAAGCCCAAGGCCGAGGCGGCCGAGGAGCTCTGCCATCAGTACATTTCACAGCATGTATCAGGTGTATTTTTTGCGCCGCTGGAGTTGTTGCCTGGTATGGACGAGGTCAATCGGCGGATCACGGATGCCTTCGACCAAGCTAATATTCCCGTTGTGCTGCTCGATCGCTGCTATTTTCCCTATCCCGCGCGGAGTAAGTATGACTTAGTAGGGATAGACAATCGCAGAACGGCGTATTCGGCGACCGAGCATCTGGTAGATTGCGGGGCCAAGCGCATTGCGTTTTTCGGCCGTCGGCTGTCGGCTTCTACCGTGGATGCCCGCATCGCTGGATACCGCGAGGCGCTGTTTACTTACAAACAATCGCATCAACTATGCTCGGAGGAACTGGCGTTTCGCGGCGATGCGGAAGATGAAGACCAGGTCCGCGCGATTCTCGATCAGCACCGGCCCGACGCCTTTCTTTGTGCCAACGACTATACCGCGGCGAATCTGATGCAGACGCTGTTAAAGTTAGGGCGGCGGATTCCCGATGAGATTCGCATCGTGGGCATCGACGACGTAAAGTACGCGAGCCTGCTTCCTATTCCGTTGACCACGCAACATCAGCCGTGTCTGCACATTGGCCGGGTCGCTATGTCGACGATGCTCGACCGGATTGAGAATCCCGACCTGCCGACGCGCGACATCTCACTTAGCTGCCGTCTGGTTATACGAAAATCGTGCGGCTATAAAGGAATGCTCGAGGCCGCTGATAACTCGGATAGCTAACTGTTGATTGATGGACCTCTTTGCGGCAGGATTCAAGTCGTTCCCTTTCAAAGTAGTTTTACATCTACAGGAGATTTGCGCTAAGAGCTGGCGTCTGCGCGAATCGATTTTGCGGCTACAGGTCGGTTTTGCCGATGTGGAGGCGGAGCATTTTGTTGCGCAAGGTGGAGCGTTTGAGGCCGAGGCGCTCGGCGGCGCCGCCGGGGCCGGAGACTTTTCCAGCGGAGGCTTTGAGGGCGTCGAGGATGGCGCGGCGCTCGGATTCGCGCAGCGTGGGGGCGGGGCGCGATTTGGCGTGCAGGGCGGCGAAGGACGATTTGCCAAGTTCATGAATAGGGACGCGCAGCTCCTCGCCCTGAGTGAGGATGACCGCGCGCTCGATAAAATTCTGCAACTCGCGCACGTTGCCGGGCCAGGAGGCATTGGTAAGCGCGTCCATGGCTTCACGGGGAATGCGGCGAATGTTCTTCTGCATTTCTCGCGCGAGGCGGGCGACGAAGTAGTGGACGAGCAGGGGAATATCTTCGCGGCGCTCGCGCAGGGGCGGAATCTCGATAGGAAAGACGTTGAGGCGATAGAAGAGATCTTCGCGAAAGAGTTTTTCGCGAATCATGGCGGGTAGGTCGCGGTGGGTAGCGGCGACCAGGCGCACGTCGACGCGCAAGGTGCGATTACTGCCGACGCGCTCGAACTCCTGCTCTTGAATGGCGCGCAGCAGCTTGGGCTGAAGCTCGAGAGAGATGTCGCCAACTTCGTCGAGGAAGAGCGTGCCGCGGTCGGCGACCTCGAAGCGTCCGCGTTTTTGGGCAATGGCGCCGGTGAAGGCGCCTTTTTCATGTCCGAAGAGCTCGCTTTCGACGAGCGCGGCGGGGATGGCGGCGCAGTTGAGTTTGACGAAGGTGCGCTCCAGGCGGGGACTGGATTGATGAATGGCGCGGGCGATCAGCTCCTTGCCGGTGCCGGTTTCGCCGTGCAGCAGGACGGTGGAGCGGGTGGGAGCGACGATCGAGACCTGATCGAGGACTTTGCGCAGCGCCGGGCTTTCGCCGACGATGTCCTCGAAGGCGCGCTCGGAGCGGATTTCGGATTCGAGATAGAGCTTTTCCTGCTGCAGGCGTTTTTTTGAGGCGTCGAGCCGGCCATAGGCGATGGCACTGTCGAGAGCCAGGGCGATCTGATTGCCAACTTGGAGAAGGAGATTGCTGTCGGGCTGGCGAAAGCGGCTTGGGCAGCGGCTGCCGAGCATCATGACGCCGACGACGCCCTGGGTGGCGACCAGTGGGGTGGTGATCAAAGAGCGGATGGACTCGTATTTGAGCGCCTGGGAAGCGGTGCCCGAAAGGCTGGCGATGGCCTCTTCATCGAGGATGCGCGGGAGCCGGTCGCTCATGCGATCGAGGTCGGAGGTGGCGAGTTGGAAGGGCGGGTTTTGATCGTTGCGGCTTTTGCGGGCAGGGAAGTCGAGCACGGTGCATTCGAATTGGCGGGATTCGCCGTCGCGCAGCCAGAAGCCGGCGCAATCGTTGCGGAAGTATTTTCGAATGGTGGCCGAGGCGGAGCGGAAGAGTTCCTGGGGATCGGTTTTGGCAATGATCTGGTTGTTGATGTCGAGCAGCAGGCCAAGGCGGTCGCGCTCTTCTTCAAGCTGGATGCGGTAGCGCTCGGCCTCGCCGGCGGCTACTTCGCGGTCGAGCGCGACGGCGGCTTGCGAGGAGGCCGAGGCCATCAGCTCAACATCTTCGGCGCTAAAGGCGGCGTTTTGGGCGCTGGCGAAAACCAGCGCGCCCAACCGCGCGCGGGGCGTGGCGATAGGGAAGACATAAGCGCAGCGGCGCCGGGCGATTTCGGCCTGGGGCGCCAGTTGCGGGATCGAGAGCATGGCGGCATGAAGATCGGCAATGAAGACCGGCTCCATGCGGTTGAGCGCGCGGTCAACGGCGCTGCCGGCGAGTTGGAATTGCGCGCCGATTTCAACCTGGGGCACGGTGGGAATTTGATCGAAGGCCAGCAGGCGCGCGGTTTTTCCGTCACGGTCGAGGCGCACCAGCACGACGCCGTCGAGCGCCAAAAGGTTGGAGAGGAGGCGGCGCAGATTGGGCAGCACCTCGCTGAGATTGGGGTGCGCGGCGATGGCCGACGAGAGCTCGATCAGCGTACGGAAGCGGCTGGGCGGCTCGTCGTTACGGGATTCGGGCAGGAGCGGATCAGGCATCGGCACCCCAATATGGATGGTGGTCGAGCGCGCATCTGGTGGCCGTATTTGGCCTCGATGGCCGCAATTGGCCAAAAGGGGCGAGGCTTTTGAGAGGGGCGATCAGCCTTAGTCATCCAATATCAGCATTTTATATGGTGGCAGGGGAATGGCGCTCCGCGTGCAAGGTATAGAGTGGCGAGAACCGCCAAAGCAAGCGATGCTGCGAATTGATCTTTTGGAAACGAAGGTTCTGCGGCTCTCGGGGCGATTGACGGATGGCTGCCGCGAGGAGGTGGAGTCGTTTGTGACTTCGCACCGGCTTCCGGCGGAGCAGGCGGTGGAGATCACTGAGGTGATCTACGCGGATCGGTCTGGGGAAGAATCGCTGGGCTGGCTGGCGCAACGGGGAGCGCGCTTTCGTGCAGAGAGTTCTTATGCGCTGTATCTCTGCGAGCGGCTGCGGCTGCCGATTTTGAAGCAAGCGTGCCGCGGGCGAGGGCGTCGGTGAGAGGGGTTTGATATACGAAAGCGCAAGAGGGTCGGAGTCAAGAAAGCTGGAGTAAGGTTGATGATGCGGAAAGAAAATGCCGATGAATCAATAGCAAATGCACGGAGACAAGAGCGAATCGAGCCGCTAGGCAGTTAGAGACGCAAGCATTGCTTTCCGGCGGTTTGGCAGAATTCCCCGGTTCATCGCAAAACATATGAATGGTGAAGCAGCAAGGGTGAGGTAACAAGCCTGTCCTTACATCGAGAGGGAAGTTTGGTGAGATTGCGAAAAGATAGAATGAGGTCCGCGCGAGCCGGCTGGGCGTGGGTGTTGCTGGCGCTGGCTTCAGTGGGCGCGGCGGCGCAGCAACCGCTGGAGTTGAATATGGCTTCGGTGGCGAATTTGGCGCGTACGCGAAGTTGGACAGCCAAGCAGGCGCATCAGAACGCGGCGGCGGCCGATGCGGTGCGCCGGCAGACCGAGAGCCTGCGCTGGGGGCAGGTGAACTTCGACACGCAGTACCTGCGCTTCGACGGGCCGATTGAAACCGCATCGCCGGTTCCGGTGGCCTTTCAGGCGCTGCTGGGCAAATCGCTGATTACGCCCGTAGCTCCGATCGACAATTTGCACGTCGCCTTCCAGGCAGGAGTTCCGCTATTTACCGGCGGCAAGATCACCAGCGCGATTCACGAGGCGAAAGCGGGAGCAAAGGCCGCCGCATCGGTCGCGAGCGACACCGACGACGATGTGGTGCTTGAAGCCGAGCGGAATTATCTGGCGGTGCTGCTGACGCGGCAGGTGGTGGAACTAAATACGCAGGCGCTGCGCTCCTATAAGGGACACTTGGATCACGCGCAATCGGCTTTCAGGCAGGGGATTGCGGCCAAATACGACGTGATTCGCGCCGAAGCGGCGGTGGCTGAGCAGGAAAAGCGGTTGACCGAGGCGACGAATCAGGCGGCGCTGGCCGAGGCGGCGCTGCGCACTTCGCTGGCGCTGGAGGATGCCGAGGCGATCAACATCGACGGCAAACTTTTTGCGATCGACGAGCAGGTGGATTTGGAACAATCGATGGCCAAGGCCGTTGAGGCAAGCCCGATATTGAAGGCATTGCAGCAGAAGGTGGCGGCAAGCCGCAGCGCGGTGCGTGTCGAACAGGCCGACTATTTGCCGCAGGTGACCGGCATCGCCAACAAGGAGATGGTCGACAACAAACTGGCCGAGACCGATCCCCGATGGGCGATTGGCGCGCAGGCCAAGCTCAATCTTTTTGATGGCGGCGAGCGCCGGGCGCGGGTTTCGGTGGCGCGGGCGCATCTGCAGGCGGCCGAGTCCGAGTATCGCGGGGCCGAGGACAAGATCCGGCTGGCGGTGCGCAGCTCGTATCTGGATTTGCAGTCGACGCGAGAGCAATTGGTTTCGGCGCAAAAGGCCGAGCAACTGGCGACGGAAAGTTTGCGGCTGGCAACCAAGCGTTTTGAGGTGGGTACGGGAGTCAGCTTGGAAGTGCTCGACGCCAACGTTTCGCTTACCGCTTCGCAAGTCGGCATTCAACAGGCTCTTTACGGCATGGACCTGGCTTATCTTGGCGTTCACCGCTACCAGGGCGATATTTTTGAAGTTTCGGCGAGGATTCAAAAGTGAAAAAAGAATGGATCGCAGCGCTCGTTGCTGCCGCTGTCATTGTGATCTTTAGTGTCGTGGCGATTCGGCACCACATGCACGCATCGACGCCGATTGTCGTCGATGGCACGATCGAGTGCGACGAGATCAGCGTCTCGTCGAAGATTCCCGGGCGGATTGAAAAGCTGCTGGTAGACGAAGGGATGCAGGTGAAGCCGGGCGATGCGCTGGCGGTGCTCGAGTCGCAGGAGCTGGACGCCAAGGTGACGCAGGCGACGGCCGCCTACCAGGCCGCGCAGGAAAAAACTGCGCAGGCTGGCACGGCGCTTACCTTGCAGCAGAAGACTTTCGTCGGCCAATTGAAGCAGGCCGAGGCGCAGTACAACGCGCGGCTGGAAGAAGTGCATCAGGCCGAGGAACTAGTGAATCAATCCCAGGCGGCCTACAAAACCGCGTCGGACACCTACCGGCGCTACAAGGGATTGTTTGCCGACGGTGTGATTCCCGAGCAGACCGAGCAGGAGATCGAGTACAAGTATCTGGCGGCCAAGGCGCAGTTGGGCGCGGCGGAGTCAAAGGTGAAGCAGGCGCACCAGGGAGTGGTGGCGGCGGCCGCCGCGTTGCAGTTGGCCAAGGATGCTTCGTTGCAGGTGAATTTGCGCCAGCAGGACAAGGCCGCAGCGGCGCAGATGGCCGAGGCCGCGCACGGACAAATGAACGAGGCGCAGGCTTACCAGAACGAGACCAAAATCTTTTCGCCGGTTTACGGCTACGTTTCCGAGAAGATCTCAAATAACGGTGAGATGGTTTCGGCCGGTTTTCCGATGCTGACCATCGTGCGCGCCAACGATTTCAAGGTCAAGGTTTATGTAGACGAGTCCAAGTACGGGCATCTGAGCCTGGGCACGCCGATCAAAGTAATTTTGCCGGCGCTGAACAACCAGGAGGTGACCGGCACGCTGATCCGGATTTCGCAGTCGGCCGACTTCGCCACCAAGCGCGCGACCAACGAACAGGGCAGCTACGATGTGCGCGGCATACAGCTGGTGATCAAGCTGAACGACGACAGCCGCTTCCGCAACGGCATGACGGCGCGGGTGGTGCTCGACGAGGATAAACATTGATCCGATCGATTCTGAATGTGGCGGCGCGGGAGTGGGGCTGGATGCGCGGCCAGCGCAAGTATCTGGCGCTGGTGGTGATCGCGCCGATCGCTTACATGATTGCGCTGGGGCTGATCTATTCGCCCAAGAAAGTGCTTCATGTTCCGGTCATGATCGTGGACCAGGACCACTCGCGGCTTTCCCGCCAATTGACGACGGCGTTATTGGCCAGCGAGACCTTTGCGTTGGGCGGCTACTCGGAGACGGCTGATGATTTTCCTCGCGAGGTGGCGCTGGATCGCGCGCATGTCTGTTTTGTTTTTCCCGCCGGGCTGGAACGCGATCTGCTTGCGCATCGACCGGTGCGCGTGCAGGTGCTGCTGGATTACTCAAACTATCTGGCCGGCACCGCGGAGCTGAGCGCGGCCAACACGGTGCTGGGAACATTTTCGGTAGGAACGCAGATACGCATGCTTGAAGCCGCTCGCGGCGTCTCGCCGGATACCTCTCTTTTGCGGGTCATCCCTTTCGAGATGAACACGCGCATGTGGTTCAATCCTGCCTTTAACGGAAACTATTTGAACTATCTGGCCGTCGGGCTGGCTTACGTCGTGGTGCAGTTGGCCGGATTGTTTTTCACCATACGCGCCGGCTCCTCGGAGCTGCGCGGCCAGCACGCGACGCCGCTGCGCCAGACCGAGAGCCGCGTTTGGATTGCGCTCGCCGGTAAGTTGCTACCGTATTTTCTTGCCGCCGTGCCGCTCTCGATTATCGTGACGCATCTGGCACACTGGTTTTTCGCCGCTCCGCAATTGGAGACCCAGCCCTCATTCTGGTTTGTGCTGATCTGGTTTGACGCCGTGATGGTGACGCTGGGCTACGGTTTGTCGTGTGTGGCCGGCGAGCCGGTTTTCGCTACCGAAATGTGTGCCAGCCTCACCATGCCCAACTTTTTGCTGACCGGCTATACCTGGCCGATCTTCGCCATGCCCAAGATCATGTGGATCATGGCCTACGGGTTGCCGATGAATCCGATCGTATTTATGACCAGAAAGATCACCACCATGGGCGGAGGGCTGGCCGACTGCGGCGCGCAGTTGATCGGACTGGCGGCCTGGAGTCTGATCGCGCTGGCGCTGGCCTGGTGCGGAACCAGAAAAATTCTTTCCACCGCGCAAGAGGAGCCTGCCGCACATGTTTAATACATGGTTCCAACTGTGCTGGCGCGAGTGGAAGCGGATTTTGACCGATCGCCGGATTGTGATGATTCTGGTCGGTGGTCCGTTTTTCTATGCGTTCATTTTTGGTGGCGTGTACTGGCAGGGGCGTGCCAAGCATGTGCCCATAGTTGTCGTCGATCAGGATCACTCGCGGTTTTCGCGCGAGATCACGACGGCGATCGCGGCTTCGGAGAATATGCAAATCGCCGGCTGGGTCAATTCGCCGGAGGATTTTCTTGCGCTGGCGCGCCATGAGCAGGCTTACGCCTGCGTGATTTTTCCGCCGGAGTTCGAGCGCGACGCGCTGGCAGGGAAAAAACCGCGTATCGGATTGATTCTCGATGCTGACAATATTTTGGTGAACGGCTCGACGCTGATCGGCCTGCGCGCCATTGTCGCCACCTATCAGGTGGGCGTGAACGAAGAACGGGCGGAGGCGCTGGGGCTGCCGAAGGCGGGAGCGCTGGCGGCTTCAATGCCGCTCGCGCCGGCTACTCGGCAAATGTTCAATCCCACTTCGCATTACAGCTTTTACATTTTGATGGGGCTGATCTGCATCGCCGTGCAATCGGTGACGCGCATTGGCTGCGGCATTTCTATCGAGCTGGACAGCGTGGAGAAATGGAAAAAAGATTTTCCTGATCGCGCGGTCAGCCGGTGGGAGATTTTCTTTTCGAAGGTGCTGGCGACGGCGTTGCTGGTGCTGCCGGTTGGCGGCATCGCGCTGATGCTCCCCTTTGTGCTGTTTGGCGCGCCGTATCGCGGCAGCGTGCTGTTTATTGCGCTTGCCTTTACGATTTTCGCTCTCAGCCAGATCTGCATTGGCTACGGTTACGCCTCGCTTTGCCGGTCGGCGGTCGTCTGCACGCAACTGCATCTGTTCATGTCGGTGATTGTATTTACCGCTTCTGGATTCACGTGGCCGTACTATGCGGCGCCGGAATGGATACGCTGGCTGGGCTGGCTGATGCCGCTCTTCCATATGAATTGCATCGTGCGCAAGTCGGCGCTGGTAGGCGCGCCGCCGTCGCTGCTGCTGGCGCAGCATTTGCTACCCCTCATCATGTTGGGCGTGGTGGCCTTTGCCTGGGGATGGTGGGCGGTACGCAAAGAGATGAGCGAAAACCCGGCCGGTGGCGGAAGGGATTAATTCTGCTTGCCGATCGCGAGTCCCACGGGTAATTAGAGCTTTTGTAACCAAAAAGAAGCAGGCGATGGCTCGAAAGAGGCATCGCCTGGGAAGTGATTGCTGCTCAGTATGTTGCCGGTGAGCACAAAAACGGGAATACATTTTATCCATCCCGTCACTCAATTTATAGCCGTCGCTCTCAAGTCCTAAAGGCAATCGCCGATGAGCCTATATGTAGCCAGGCCCCCAAGATGCGATCCATAGGACGGCACCGTCACGGACCCTCGGTTGTATGTTCCCCTCGTGTTGATTGCCTTCCGATAAAATTTCGCATCGATTCGGGCAAGCGCTCAGGCGCTTATCGCGATGTGTTACGGTGTGCGCAAGCGCATCGGCTGAGCCATTGGAACAAGGGGTTGAAGGGAGCACTCGGCAATGATCTCCACTTTTAGAAATATGCGCATTTCGCGCAAATTCGGCGTTGCATTCGGCGCCACCTGTTCGCTGTGCCTGATCCAGGGCATTGCCGCGCTTATCGGCCTGTACAGGATCGACCATTTAACCAAGGATCTGACGAAGTTTTCGCTGCCCGTGGCGCAATCGATGACCGAGATGCGCGGCCAGATGCAGACGATCCGCCGTGTGGAGTTGGCGTCGTTGTTGTGCAATGATGCGGCCTGCTTCGCCAAGTATCCGCCTATGCGCGTAACGGCTCTGGAAAAATATCAGGCGGCGAAAACGAAGGTCGAATTGCTGGTTACGGACGCGGATCAGAAGGCGAAGTTCCAGGATGCCGCCAGCCAATTCGATTCCTATCTGGCCAAGAGCGACGCCATCATGAAGGCCACAGAAGCCGCGGTAGAGAAAGGGACGAAAGACCCAAAGGACGCGTCGGTATTGGCCAAACAAGAGCAGGGGCTGCTCAGCGACTTCAACGGTTCTTTGACTTCCGCCGTTGCGCTGACGGATTTTTATACCGCGCAGTGCGATCATGACGGTGCTTTGGTGAATTCGGCCAATGGGTTGCTGCGCTGGCTGGCTGCGATCCTCATGGTTTTGGTGACGGTGCTGAGCGTCGTTGTGGGCTATCTGCTGACGCAGGCGATTGTGCCGCCGCTGACCGAGGTTACGAATGCGCTGGAGCAAGTGGCGAACAAGAATCTGCTGGTTTCGGTCGAACCAAAGAGCGAGGATGAGGTCGGGCGGCTTTCGGCGGCGTTGAATTTGACCGTGGAAGCGGTGCGCGAAGTGATCCGTTCGGTGGCGCGCAGTGCCGATACGCTTTCCTCGGCCTCTGAGGAGTTGAGCGTGCGTTCGGCGCAGACCAGCGGCAACACGCAGACGCAGACCAACAAGACCGACCAGATTGCGGCGGCGGCGCAGGAGATGACGGCGACGATCGGCGAGATCAGCCACAACGCGGAAAGCGCCTCCGACGCTAGCCGCGCCTCGGCCGAGACCGCCAACAAGGGCGGCGAGGTGATGCAGGCGGCAGCCACTACGATGGAGCAGATTGCGACGGCGACCGGCTCGGTGGCCGAGAAGATGGATTCGCTGGCGCAACGTTCCGAAGAAATTGGCAAGGTGGTCAACGTGATTCAGGAGATCAGCGAGCAAACCAACTTGCTGGCGCTGAATGCGGCGATCGAGGCGGCGCGCGCCGGCGAGCACGGACGGGGATTCGCCGTGGTTGCCGGTGAGGTGCGCCGGCTGGCCGAGCGCACCAAGGACGCCACCGAAGAGATTGCGGGCACTATCCGCAGCATTCAAACCGAGACTCGCGACACACTCAAGGTGATGACGGAGAGCCGTACGACGGTGGAAGCCGGTTTGAGTGAGACGGCGCGCGCCCGTTCCAGCCTGGAGGCGATTATCGAGTCATCCCAACAGGTGGAAAACATGATTCACCTGATCGCCACGGCGGCAACCGAGCAGACGGCGGCTTCGGGTGAAATTTCCAACTCCGCCAGCCACATTTCGCAACTGGCTGGGGAAAACGCTCAGGCCGCGGAGGAAACCGCCGAGGCCTGCAAGAGCCTCTCCACGCTCGCCATCGAATTGGACGCGCTTATCGTGCAGTTCCGCATCGACGACGAAAAACAGCAGGGAGGCAAAATACACGGCGCGCAGCAGAATGCGCACAAGGCTAAACCGGCCTTCGCGCGCGTCTAGCAAGACGCACCGCAACGCAACAGGGCAGCCTTTGTCTGCATGGGATTCGGGGCAGAGGCGGCGATTCAATTTTGGTCCGTGCTCGAACCGTTCAGCCGGCGTACTCATTGCAAAAATGAGCGCCGGCTGCGGCGTTTATAGGGGATTAGCGCTTGAAGAGATCGATGGGCTGGGTGAAGTCGGTGACGCGGATCTGTTTGGCCAGCGCGGGATGCTGGCGCTGGAGGGCTAAAAACATCTCCCAGGCGACGCGGCGATAGCTGAAGTGGCCGGCTGGAGCGCTGCGTAGCTCGGTGATGTATTGCGCTTCGGCGAAGTCCATTTTAAAAAGCGCGCGGATGCGGGTGGCCAGCGGGTAAAGATACTGCGCCGAGGCGGCGGCCTCGGGGGCTGGTCCGGCGGCGATTTGCGCGGCGGCCGAGTGCGCCGCCGCAATGGCGGAGCGGAAATCGGATTCGACGCCGGCTTCGGCAAGAAGATCGGTTCCGGCGGCTAGATCGGCCGCGCCAGGGACGTCGTAGCCGTGTTGGACAGTGAAGCCCTGGATGATTTGCGTGCAGCGGCGATGGCGATGGAGATCGCGGAAGGCGCCGATGTCCATCAGCAGATCGAAGCGGAGAGTGGCGCCGGCCTGGAAGGCGCGGAGGGCTTCGTCGTGGGGGCCGCGATGCTTAAGGCCCAGTTCGATAATTTCTGTGACGCGGGCGGCGGGCAGAGCGGCGGCCAGATCGCGGATCTGGCGATAGGGATGGTGGCTGGCCGAGTAGAGCAGCGTCGCGGCCAGCTCGACTTCGAGCGACTCGGTGCGCTCGACTAAATCGACGAGCGGCGCGGAGGCGATGGGGCAGTTGGCGAGCAACTCGGTGGCTGCCTGCGCGAGAGCGGCTTGTGCTTGCGTGAGGTAGGTGTTGGGCTGGGTGTATTTAACCAGCGTGGGCGCGGTGGAGGCTTCGCGGAGTTTTTCGCCGAGCAGACGAATTTCTGCCGCGGGATGCGAGAGCAGGCGCGAGACTTGGTTTTCTAGCGTGCGGGCGCTGACGATCTGGCCCAGAGAAGTGTTGGTGGCCAGCGGCAACAGGTAGCGGGCGACGTCGAAGGCGCGGGCGTGAAGGGTGCGCTCATAGGCTTCGGGCTTGAGGGGCTCGGGGCGGGGAATGCGGGCGCGGAGCAAATCGAAGACGGCGGCCGAAACGCGCTGATAGGCAACGAAGAGCTTCTGAATGGTTTGGGAGTAGAGCTGGGTGGAGTCGGAGTCGGCGCCGAAGTCGGGCAGGTACCAGCCGGACTCGAGAAAGTTCTGGTAGCGGGTGGAGCGCTCCTGACCGTCCCAACGGGGCTCGTCGACCAGTACGATGGCGGCCAGCAGGCTGAGCCGCTCAATGGCGAAGGCGATGTGGGCAAGGTCTGCAATGGAGCGGTGGCCGTACTGGAAATAGAAGGTGTTGAGGAAGTGGCTGGCGCGCTGAGCGCCGATTTCAGCCAGCGACTGGCGCATGGACAGAGCCGAACGGGAGTACTTGGCCATGGCGAAGGCCAGGACTTCCGGTTCGACGCCGTGGATGGCGAAGATTTCGGTTTGGTTGCGCGCGCCGGCAGGGAGAGAGGATGAGTTGGACATGAAATAGATTCCCGCCGACAGAATACGGCATCGGGCGGAGTCGATGCCGGGCAGCACGAATTTGCCGCGTTTTATTCCCTCCGCTCGGAGCGTTTTTGGAGGGATAATGGATCAGGAAAGGCGAGGAACGCCAAGGCCGAAGGATTTTTGGGCCTCCGGAAAGACCTGCCGGAAGAGCGGGCCCGTGGGCGTGGGAGTAACCATGCGGGAGTATCTGGTGCGGACGTCGCAAAAGCCGCGTCCATTGCCGGCGGGGCGCTGGGCGTTGACCCAACGTTGGAACGATCTGCTTTTTGTGCATTGGCCGGTTCCGGCGCGGATCATCGAGGCTCTGCTGCCCGAGTGGCTGGAGGCCGATCTCTACCAGGGAACCGCGTGGCTGGGCGTGGTGCCTTTCTGGCTGGACCGGGTAAAGGTGCGCGGGCTGCCGCCGTTTTCCGGGCTGCACGGTTTTCCTGACCTGACGCTGCGTACCTACGTGCGGGACCGGATCAGCGGAACGGCGGGCTTCTATTGCTTCTCGATGGATTCCAGCAGTCTGCTGACAGTGGCCGCGGCGCGCCTGGTTTATCGGCTGCCCTATCATCTGGCGGAGATGAAGATGAAGGCGCGATCGGAGCGCGAGTTCGTCTTTTATAGCCGGAGGCGGCTGGCGCACCCAGAGACGATCTTCAAGGCGCGGTACCGGGGTCTGGGGCCGAGCCGCAAACAGGTCGAGGTTCATCCGGGCAGCTTTGAGTCTTACATGACGGAGCGGTCGTGCCTCTTCGGCACCAACCGTGGCGGCGCGCCGATTCGCGCCAACCTGCACTACGTTCCCTGGCCGCTTGAAGAGGCCGAGGCCGAGATCGAGCGCAACGATTTGGCGACGGCGGTAGGCATCGAGCTGCCGCAAATGGAACCGGTACTGCATTACTCGCGGCGGATGGCGGTTTATGTGTGGCCAGTCGAGCTGGTGCGTCCGGTGCTGGCCGGCCGGCCGGTGACGGTGGCGGCGACGCCGACGTAAAGACAGCTTTCAGCTCTCGGTTGTCAGAAAAGCTCTCTTCCAGCCGCTTTTTAGAGAGTGTGCTGCTTTGTCGCTGCCTCTGTTTGCGCAAAAGCTATTGCCACTTTCTTCTATTTACGAAATAATCTATGAAAATAAGATCCGTGTTTGGATGATAGGCAATTTGGAGTCTGGTACTTATATTTTCAAGTTAGGCGTTAGTGGAAAAGCTCAATAAATAGGTGGATCGCTGCCGCGGGATACAGAAAATAAAGTAAAATTGCGCGCGAAAAACTCCTCCTGCGTCTATAACGATAGAACAAACCAAAAAGTGAATTTCGAATTCCGCTAAAGAAGGTGGCATGAAAGTTTGGTGGTACGCGATTCTTGCAATTTTCGGGTTCGCAGTTGGGAATTTTTGCTTGGCTGCGGAACAAGGTGTCGGCGTGCAGGGTACAGTGTTCGACCAGAGTCAGTCTGCCGTTCCTAATGCCACTGTGAAACTATCGCGGAAAGGTGAGGCGCCAATCGAATCGCAAACCGGCGAGAATGGCGACTTCATCTTTAAAGATGTTTCTTCCGGATCCTATAACCTTGATGTTATTAAGGACGGATTCGCGCCATATCATCGGGATAGGTTTCTTATAACGGGGCGGAAACCGGCCAATCTGAAAATCACATTAACCTTGCCGGTCTATGAACAAAGCGTCAGCGTCGGTAGTACGGGGGACGCGAAAGGTTCCGCGCTAGGTGAAAGCTATCTCGGCGAGAAAGACATCCAGCAAATGTCCGATGATCCGAGCGCTTTTCAGCAGCAACTTCAGGCTATGGTTGGTTCCGATGCCGGTTACCGTCTTAATGGAATGGTTATTGATTCGTCAAAATTGCCATCGAAAGATCTGATTCGGTCCATTAGGATTGCGACCGGCACTTTTTCCGCGGAGTATGCAACCACCTGGCACATGATGGTGGATATTTTTACCGATCCTACGCAGGTGCAATTCGGCGGTAATGTGTCGGCCAGGGGAACAACGACCGATTTGTCGGCGCAGGATCCTTTCGCTTCGGAGAAAACGCCATACGATGAAATCGATGGGAATGCATCTCTGCATGGGCATGTGGGAAAAAGAATCTCTTACGGATTGGAGGTAGGGCGGCGTTATAGCGATACGGGGAATATTGTGAATGCCCAAGTGCTGAATGCCGCTTTCGAACAGGTCAATTTGCGAAGTTCCGCCGATTCCGGCAGGCACTCGGCGCAATTCGAAGCCACGCCCGCCATTTATTTTGGCCAAAAAGATAACGCCACCGGATATGCAAATCTGTATTTAAATTCTTCAAATAACCTCGGCGTAGGCGATTTAAGCCTCGTCGATCATGCGTATCGGCAGAAGAACCGATGGGCGTCGGCCAGCTTTACATATAACCATACGTTCAGCGCGAATGTAAGTAATGAATTCCAATTTTCCTATGACTCTGGATCAACAAAACAGTATTCGATCAATACAACTCCCGAGGTGGTTGTTACCGGAGCTTTTACGGGCGGCGGAAATTCGATCGGCAACAGCACGACGGATACGGACAATTTCACCATGAAAGATGTTTTGAGAGCGGTCCGTAAGAAGCACATGCTATCGATAGGCGTTGAAGCGCACGAGTATGAAAACAACAACATAATGGCCAATAACTTTAATGGCACGTATACCTTTACATCGCTGAGCGCTTACCAGATTATGATGCAGGGCCTTGCCGCCGGACTTACCGGCAGCCAGATTCGCGCCAACGGAGGCGGGGCCAGTCAGTTCCAGATTACGACGGGGAAAGATGCGGTTTCGGCTTCAGAGCCGGACATCGCGGGTTTTGCGCAGGACGACTTTGATGCGCGCAGCAATCTCGGCATCAGCTTTGGAGTGCGGGCGGAAGCGCAGAGAAGAACGGCGGGCGTGAGCATCGCTCCGCGGTTCTCTCTTAAATGGGGCATTGATGGAAGTGCGAACAAACCCGCCAAAACTTCGTTGCAGGTCAGCTTAGGAATTTTCTATGATCGTTTTCCGCTTGATTCAATCTTAGCGGTCGAGCGTTTTCAGTCGAACAAGACGACGCAATATATCTATACAAATCCTGACTTTTTTTCGACGGTCCCGACGAATTTAACCGGCGCCGCATCGGATGCAATACCGTCTTTGTATGCGCTCAGCTCGCACTTACATGCTTCCTATATGGTGCGGGAGAATGTCAGCATCTCCCGGCAAATCGGGAAGCAGGGCCACTTGAACGTGATGTTCTACCATTCGCTGGGGCAACGCCAGTATGACGAGCGGAATGTGAATGCGCCTTTTGCCGGAACCTACGATGTGAACGATCCAGAGAGTGGCGTGCGGCCGACGGGAAAGCTCGAAAACATCTTCGAATATGAATCCGAGGGCATGAACAAGGGAAGTGAAATTTATGTTTACTACATGGGCGGCGTGGGAAAGCATGTCACTTTATCCGGCGGTATAGATAGCAATTTCGCAAAGGGAGATAGCTTCGGAATGCCATCCAATCCCTACTCGCTAAAAGACGATTATGGACGGTCATCTTCCCGTTTGCCGGGTGGTCATTTTTGGGGAACCTTTACCGTACCGCATGTTGCCGCGATTCAGCCGCGGATGTTCTTCAATCCCGGATCGCTGATGAATATTACCGTGGGCGAAGATTTAAACGGAGACACTGTTTATAACGACCGGCCGGCATGGGCTACGAATTTGAATAGTTCGACTGTTGTCCGCACGAAATACGGTAACTTCGAAACGAGTCCGGCGGCGAATCAGCTGCGCATTCCTGTAAACATTGCGAATGGGCCATACCTCATCTATTCGGGGCTGGAGGTTTCCCGCTCCTTTACACCGCATTTTCTAGAACATTCAGGGGGAAAATGGAAGCCTTCGTTCCATACATCGGCCAGCGTGAATAACGTGCTGAACCATCCGAGCTTGAGCACACCGCAAGGCTCCTTGAGCTCGTCATTTTTCGGCAAGTCGACTTCGACCTCATCTTCTCCTAGAAACTTCATCTTTAGCGCCGGGATGAGATTCTAGCGCGAAGCTAGAGCCGGCAAGGCTAGTGATGCTTCGTTTTCCTGAAGTATTGAGTCTCAAAAACCGGCTTGAATGTCGCAGGCGTAGGCTCCGGGTTTGATGCGGCTGCCATTTATAATCAGGCCTGGATAATCGCGGAGGCTTCCGCGCAAAGGATTAGGAGAAAAATGGCGGATTTGGAAGGACGGATTGCGCTGATTACGGGCGCCGCGCAGGGGATTGGCCGCGCGATTGCCGAGGAACTGGCCGCGGCGGGCGCCAAGTTGGCTTTGGCGGATATGAACGAGGCCAAGCTGAAGGAAACAGTGGCCGAATTCACGGCCAAGGGCGTCGAAGCGGCGCCTTTTGTGATGAACGTTTCCGATCAGGAGTCGATCGAGGCCGGCGTGAAGGCGATTGTGGCGCACTTCGGCAAAGTGGAGATTCTGGTCAATAACGCCGGCATTACGCGCGACAATCTGATGCTGCGCATGAAGCGCGCCGATTGGGATAGCGTGATCGGGATCAACCTGACGGGCTCGTTTCTGGTGACGCAAGCGGTGTTGCCGTCGATGCTGAAAAACCGCTGGGGAAGAATTGTAAGCATCTCGAGCGTGGTGGGCCGTGCAGGGCAGGCTGGGCAGGTGAACTACTCGGCGTCGAAGGCGGGGCTGATCGGGTTGACGCGTTCGCTGGCGCGCGAGGTGGGTTCGCGGGGGATCACGGTGAATGCCGTGGCGCCGGGATTCATCGAAACGCCGATGACGGCGGTGCTCACCGAAGATCAGACCAAAGCCATGCTGGCGACGATTCCGCTGAACCGGAAGGGACAGCCCAAGGACATCGCGCAGGCGGTGAAGTTTCTGGCTTCAGAGGCGGCGTCGTACATCACCGGACACGTGCTGGATGTGAACGGCGGCATGTTCATGGGCGCGTAGCGCACTGATCCGAATTTGTGGAGAAACGAGCGAAGGCTGCCGCTAACGGGTGTTGGCGGTAGCCTTCGCTGTTTTTATTCCCTGTAAACCATGGGAAGAGATGCAGCCGAAGCGGAAAAGCCTCATCATCGGGGCGCTCTTCAAGCTCGGCGCGGTTTTTGCCGATAGAAAATGCGGAGGTCACGCATGGCGATACCGGCGCAAGCGCCCGGGTGTGCCCTGCCGGCCCCGCATGAGGTCGCGGGATGGGTGCGCTATGTGGCGCGCCAGGCGATTCTCGACCTGCATGGCAAGGTTCACGCCTATGAGCTGCTCTTTCGGGATGGTTCCGAGGCGGCATTTCGCGGGGATGGAAACCAAGCCTCCCGCATCATGGTGGACAATACATTGCTCTTCGGGTTGGGGAAGCTGACCTGCGGCCTGCCGGCCTTTGTTAACTGCACGGCCGAGACGCTGACCGGCGACTGGGTGCGGCTGCTGCCCGCCGGCATGACGGTGCTGGAGGTACTGGAAGACATTGAATTTACGCCGGAGGTGGTGCAAGCATGCCGACGCTTGAAGACGCTTGGATTCCGGCTGGCGCTGGACGATTTTGTTTGGCGGGCCGGCGTCGAGCCGCTGGTCAAGCTGGCCGATTACATCAAAGTGGATTTTGTGGCGACCAGCTACTTTGAGCGGCGCGCGCTGCTGGAGCGACTACACGACACGGCGGTGGCGCTGGTGGCCGAGAAGGTCGAGACCGAAGAGGAGTATCGCGAGGCCCGGGAATTGGGCTTCACGCTGGTGCAGGGCTATTATTTTTGCCGTCCCGTGCTGCTGGAAAACCGCAAGGTGCCGGCCAACCGGATGACCCAGATCGAAATCCTGAGCAAGCTGCAGGACGAGTCCGTCGATATGCATGAGTTGGCCGAGATGGTGAAGCGCGACACTTCGCTTACCTACCGGCTGCTGCGACTGGTCAATTCGCCGGTCTGCGCCATTCAGCAGGAGGTGCGGTCGGTGGAGACGGCGCTGGTCGCCGTTGGCCATGAAAGTTTTCGCCGGCTGGCTACGCTGGCTATCGCCAGCGAGTTGAACGAGGGCCGGCCGCTGGAGCTGCTGCGCATGGCCTTTGTGCGCGCACGGTTCTGCGAGTTGGCTGCCGAGTCATACCAACTGGACGGCACCGAGCAGTATCTGCTTGGTCTGCTGAGCCTGCTGCCGGCGATGCTGCGGCTGCCGATGAGCGATCTGGTGGCTTCGCTGCCGCTGCGCAAGGAGATTTTGACGGCGCTGCAGGAAGAGACCGGAACCGCATGCTGCCTTCTCCGGTGGCTGAAGGGCCACGAACGGGGCGATTGGGCAACCTGCGATGCGCTGGTAAGTTCTTATGCGCTCAAGCGGGGCGAGCTTCTGCGCTGCTATGCCGAGGCGGCGATTTGGGCCGAGGCGGTACTGCGCCTGACTTGAAGATGGACACAGGCAGCAGTGTCCATCAAGTTCTCACGATGATTTGCCGATAAAGAAAAAGGAGATAAGCGTGGCCTCAGAGATCCAAACACCGGATTATCACAAGGGCGCAAGCTGTGTGCCCGCAGACGTTCGCTATGTGACGCGGCAGCCTGTCATGGATTTGCTGAGCAAGGTCTACGCCTACGAGCTGCTTTTCAGCGACGGTCCGGGAGCGATTCTGCGCCATGATCGCGAGTCGGCCGCGCTGACGATGATTGACAATACGGTGCTTTTCGGCCTGAACAAGCTGGCCAGCGGCCGGCCGGCCTTTGTGCCGTGCACGGCCGAGATGCTCTCTTCGACGCTGGTTGAGGTGCTGCCCGCGGAGATGACGGTGTTGGAGATCCGCCCTGGCATCGATTCTCCTGAAACAATCAAAGACGCCTGCTACGAACTGCGGCGGGCCGGATACCGTTTTGCGCTCGACCAGTTTACCTGGCGGCCCGGCATCGAACTGTTGGTCGACATGGCCGACTATGTGAAGGTGAACTTTTCACAGACCACGCCGCAGCAGCGCCAGGCGTTGCTCGATCGTCTCGATGGCGTCAAGATCGCGCGCATCGCCGATAAGGTGGAGACGCAGGAACAGTTCGCCCAGGCCCGCGACGAAGGATTTACTTTCGTTCAGGGATTTTATTTTTGCCGCCCCGAGCTGCTGAAGAGCCGCAAGGTGCCGGCCAACAAAATCTCTCAGATCGAGATTCTGCAACTGCTGAACGACGATACGCTGGATCTGCGCAAGTTGACGCAACTGGTGAAGCGCGACGCCTCGCTTACCTACCGTTTGTTGCGACTGATTAATTCGCCGGTCTGCGCCATGCAGCAGGAGGTCTACTCCGTGCAGGCGGCGCTGCTGGCGGTAGGTGAAGAGGCCTTCCGGCGCATGGCGGCGGTGGCCATCACTAGCGAGTTGGGTGCCGATCGGCCGCCGGAATTGCTGCGCATGGCTTTTGTGCGTGGGCGCTTCTGTGAGCTGGCCGCCAGAAGTTGCGGCTTGGATTGCTCTGAACAATATCTGCTGGGGCTGTTCAGCCTGTTAGGCGTGATGTTGCGCACCTCGATGAAGGAACTGGCGCCCATGCTGCCTCTGCGCGAAGGGATTCGCCGGGCCCTGATGGGCGAGCAGGTGCATGAGCGCATCCTGCTGGAGTGGCTGGAAGGTTACGAGCGCGGCAATTGGGAGATCTGCGATTCCGTTGTGGAAAACTACCGGCTGGACCGCGAAGCGCTGTTGTGCTGCTTTGAGGGCGCGGTGGAGTGGGCCGAAGCCTCACTGCATTTGATCTGAGCGGCCTTGGGGCGCGTTGCTCGCGAGACGATCGTGGCCAGAGCGCCAGCGCCGGGCGGCTTTTTCTGAGAAAATAGAAATTGTGAAGGCAAAGAAGCAAACGATCGCGGGTCGGGCGGCCGTAGGGCTATTTGCCGCGCTGGCGCTGGCTGCGGGAGCGCGGGCGCAGAATCCGACCTCCGCGGTCAATTCTTTTTGGGGCAGCGTGACGGCCGAGCCGATGACCGGCGAGCCGCTGCGGCTTTCGCTTGACGACGCCATCGCGCGGGGCCTGAAAAACAATTTGGGCCTGAAAGAGGCCGAGAACAGCCAGAAGGCGCTGCATGGCCAGCGCAATGAAGCGTTGCAGGCTTTTTTGCCGACCATCACGCTGGCCGGCGACACTGGCTACTACACTCACAACCTGGTGTCGATGGGCTTTACTCCTTCGGTGATCCAGGAATTCGCCTCGATGTTTCCCGGCGGTGTGGTTCCCGCCGGGCTGTCGCTGATTACCAGCGACTATCTGATGGAAGGCAAGATTCAATACAGCCAGATGCTTTTTTCTGGTCCGGTAATCGCGGCCTGGAAGGCGGCGGGCGCGGCTGAGCAGGCGGCGAAGTCGAATAAGGACGCGGCGCGCAGCGAAGTGGTGGAACAGACGGCCAAAGCCTATTTGCGGGCGATTGCCGATGAGAGCCAGGTGAACGACGCGCGCGCGCTGGTGGCGCAGGCGCGGGTGCTCGCCGAACACGCACATGCGGCGCACGAGGCGGGCACGGCGGCCAATCTGGACGAGTTGCGCGCGCGCGTGCAGTTGCAAGCGCAGCAGCAGGTGCTGATCGCGGCCGAAAACCGGCAGGCTAAGGATTTGATTTTGCTCAAGCGCATCATCGGCGTCGATCCCGGCCAGGCCGTGGAGTTGACCGATCCGGCGCCGTACAGCGAGCTGGCCTCCGAAACTCCAGAAGAGATCACGGCGCAGGCTTACCAAAATCGCCCGGATTATCAGGCGCTGCAAAGCGAGGCGGTGGAGTTCAAGGCGGTGCATCTGGCCTATCGCAGCCAGCGGCTGCCCACGTTGAGCTTTGGCGGCTATTATGTGGCCAGCGCGGTTAACGGCGCGGGCACGCATGGGAACTTTGTCGCGCAGGGAACGCTGCGTTTTCCGATCTTCCGCGAGGCGCGGCTGCGTGGCGACGAACAGGCTTCGCGAGCGCAGTTGAATGCCGTGCGGGCGCAGAGCGATGATCTGCGGGGACGGATCGACGAACAGGTGCGGGCGGCGCTGTTGGACGTGAACGCCAACCGTAAGCTGGTCGAGGTGGGGCGCTCCAATGTCGAATTGGCGCGGCACGCCCTCAGTGACGAAACCGATCGTGTGAATGCCGGCGTGGACGACAACCTGCCGCTGGTGACGGCGCAGGCGGCGTTGGCTACGGCCGAGGACAGCCTGGTCGAAAGCCTCTACCAGTACAACGTCTCCAAGCTCGCGCTGGCGCGGGCCTCAGGCGTGCTCGAGCAGCAGTACCGGGCGTATCTGGGTCAGTAATAAACTCCTCGGTGCGAGGATGCACCCATCTTTTCTGTTTACGAGTCGAATCGATATAAAGGTTGGAGGAGCGCTTTCGCTTGTCGCAAAAACTCAAGGTCGTCTATTTTGTAGAACCGGACGCGGCGATGTTAGCCGAGCGTGCGGCGCGGCAGTTTGTAGAAAGCACCGAGCGGGCCGTGGCTAAGCGCGGACGGGCGCGGATCGCCGTCAGCGGCGGCTCGACGCCCAAGGCGGCTTTTGGGCTGCTGGCCGATGCGGCGCGTCTGTGGTGCGGGCGCATGCCTTGGAGGCGGATCGAGTTGTGGTGGGTGGACGAGCGCTGCGTGGCGCCCGACGACGCCGAGTCAAACTACCGCATGACGCGCGAGGCGCTGCTCGATCATGTACCGCTCACGCCGGAACAGATTCATCGCATGGAAGGCGAGTTGGAGCCGGAGACAGGGGCGGCGCGTTACGAAGCGGAGCTGCGCGATGAATTTCGGCTGGAAGGGGCCGAATTGCCGCGCTTCGATGTGGTCGCGCTGGGCATGGGACCGGATGGGCACACGGCCTCGCTCTTTCCGCAAACCGCGGCTTTGCATGAGACGGCGCGGCTGGCTGTGGCTAATTTTGTGCCGCAAAAACAAAGCTGGCGGATGACTTTGACCTGGCCGGTGATTAATAGCGCGGCCGAGGTTTTCTTTTTGATCGGGGGCGCGGACAAGGCGCAGACGGTCAAAGAGGTCTGGCTGGGCCCGCGCGACGCCGAACGGCTGCCCAGTCAACTGATTATGCCCGTGGGCGGTATACTGACGTTGCTTTTGGATCGGGCGGCGGCGGCGTTCTTGCCTGAAACCAATACTGAAGGTTATAGCTTTATTGAGAGGGACGAATGATTCTGGCTGGCGATGTGGGCGGCACGAAAGTGCATCTGGCGCTCTACGACTTTACCGATGGTAAGCTGAAATACTCGCGCGACAAGCAGTTTCCGGCGAAGGATTACGCCGGGCTGGAAGAGATCGTGCGGGAGTTCATCGTCTCGGAAAAAGTGACGGCGGCCTGCTTCGGCGTGCCGGGGCCGGTGCGCGAGGGACGGCTGCGGCTGACCAATCTGCCATGGACTCTCGACAGCCGCGAGTTGGCCGAGAGCTTGAAGATCGGCTACGTTTTCCTGATTAACGATCTGCAGGCCAACGGTTACGGTATCGCCGAACTGGACGCCGATCAGCTCTGCACATTGAGCGAGGGCGACACCAGCCAGGTGGGCAACCAGGCGCTGATTTCGGCTGGAACCGGGCTGGGCGAGGGGATGCTGATCTGGGACGGGCGCGATCATGTGCCGTATCCTTCCGAGGGGGGCCACGCCGACTTTGCGCCGCGCAACGAGGACGAGTTCGACCTGCTGCGTTTTTTGCGGCTCAAGTACAACGGGCGCATCAGCTTTGAGCGCATCGTCAGCGGCCAGGGGCTGACCAATATCTATGAATTTTTGCGCGAGGTGCGCGGGCTGGAAGAGCCGGCGTGGCTGGCCGAGCGCATGACGCAAGAGGATCCCAACGCGGTAATCACAGATTTGGCGCTGAAGGCCAAAAGCGAAATCTGCGAAAAGGCGCTGGATATGTTCGTCTCCGCTTATGGGGCCGAGGCCGGCAACTTGGCGTTGAAGGTGCTGTCGGTGGGTGGATTCTATGTGGGCGGGGGCATCGCGCCGCGCATTCTGGAAAAGCTCAAAGACGGAACCTTCGTGAAGGCCTTCACCGACAAGGGGCGGTTGAGCCAACTGCTGGTGAACATGCCGGTGCGCGTGATTCTAGAAGATCGCGCGGCGCTGTTGGGGGCGGCGGCTTATGCCGAAGCCCACGCCGCCGAACTGAGCGGCGTTTCGCCGCGCGCGGCCAGCGTGAAGTTCTAAAACGCAAACGTGAAAATGGAGAAGGGCCAGCCTGTGGGCTGGCCCTTCTCCATTTTTGCGCCTTTCATGACTGAGTGCGAAGATCGACTATTCTAAGCAAAGTTGGGGAGCAGGCTAAGCGATGATGCAGCGATGGGGAGTTTGGCTGGTGCGCGCGCTGGGAATGGCGGCGGCCGCGGCGATTGTTGTCTATGTGGTTGATAGCGCGGCGTACAAACTGCGCGGTTCGCCGCAGGGCACGGTTGTGGTCAGCCAGTTTCTGAGCGTTCCGCTCAAAGGCCAAAAAATCGAGTATGACTATCAAGGGTCTGCGAATGCGTCTTGCGCCAAGGCGCTGTTTCCCCACGGCGGTTTGGAGCCGTGCTGGCATTTGCGGAGAAATCCCAACCAGTGGGAGAAGCTCTAAACAAGTTTTTCTTTGTGGAATGCTTGTACGGCCGGTGTTTCCGCATACGGTACGTGAACATGCGCAGGTGACGCCAGTCACGCAGAAAAAATTTCCCCGCAGCTAGGATCGTAGCATGTTCTCCCCGAGAGTCATGTACAGCCGCACACAAAACGAGAATGGCAGCTATAATTCGCGGTGCTTGGACTGCTTTATGACCATCGCTTCTGACGTGGAGACGGAAGCGGAGCTGGACGAGCGCGAGGCGCATCACATGTGCCCGGAAAAAGCGCTGGCGCTATTGCTGGCCGAAGGCCGCGCCAAAGAGGCGCAGGCGGCGCGTAACTGAACGCTTTCACAATGGGGGTATCGGAGTATATTTATTGACTTCAACCCCACCCTAGCCGCAAGAAACAAGAACGTGGCTAGAATGGGGCACCCCTATTCCACTACACCACCGGTGAAATTGTTCTGAGCGCGCACTACGCCTGCCGGGAGTGCGCGGTGTGAAGGCGAAGGACTATTTGTTTTTCGCGCCGGTTTCCAGAAATACAAATGCATTGCCGTCGGGATCGCGAACGAAGACGAGCCTGCCGTTGCGCTCCGCGGCCAGACCCGCCTCTTTGAGCTGCTTTTCCGTCTGGCGCGCGTCGGCGACAGGGAAGAGAACTTGCGGCTGCAAGCCGCGCCGTGCCGGCAGTAACTCAATGTGCAGGCCGGGCGCGCCGAGCGCGGTGAAGCGCACATTCGCGCCAGCCTCTTGCGCCTCGAAGCCGAGATCGATGAAGAACTGTTTTTCGGCGACGAAGTTTGCGGCGGTCAGATTGAAGCCGAGCAGCTCGGTGGCTACGCGGTGAGCGCCGAGGTGTTGGCCGCGGTCGAGCGTGTGGCGCGAGCCGGGCATGTACTGGGTGAATTCGGTGACGCGGCCGTCGGGATCGTTTGTGGAAGAGATAAGATTGCCCGCGCCGGCCTTGCGCACCGCCGATGGTTTGAGTCCGCCTTCGGCGAGAAATTTGTAGAGCGCGTTCAGGTCGCCGGCCTCGTAGCAGACGTGCATCCAGCCCAGCGGTTGCGCCGGATTGGTTTGCGCATAAATCTCAAAGAACTGACGGTCGTTGATTTTAACGAAGGCTTCCATTGGTTTGCCATCGTTGGCGATGACAAACGATTGTTCGAAGCCGAGCTTGCCGAGAAAGGCGATTTCGCGATCGAAGTCGCTGGCGCGGTAGGCGATGTGGCCGATGCCGATGATGCCGGCGTCGGGCGCGGGCGGCTGCGCCGATGAAACCGCAGAAAGAGTGCAGGCCAGAACCAGAGTTGCGATCCATCGCAGATGCATGAGCGTCTCCTTCTTTTTCTACCGCGGGAACAGGCGCGCGGCCGGCGTCAAACCCTTTTTTGTGTCGCGCGGACTAAGCGTAGTCGGCGCGATAGGGGGTGAAGAGATCGAGAACCTCGGAGGCTTCGTAAGCCGAGGCCTGATGTTCGACGCCGCCGTCGACGGCCACACTATCGCCGGCGCATAGATCCCAGCTTTTGCCCTCGGCCTCAAAACGAATGTGGCCGCGGACGACGTAGACGATCTGATGATGAGGATGGCTGTGGCGCGCGCCCTTCCAGTTTTTTTCAAACTGGTTGCGTACCAGCATCAACTGAGGATTGTAGGCTAGAGTCTGGCGTTGCGCGCCGGGCTCGGGTGAAGAGGTTTTGGCGGCGTCGCCGGCCGTGTAGACGACTTTCCCGTTTTCCATGGTTCCTCCCCGAAGCTCTATGGTAGCGCGCGGGCGGCGCGAAATAGGACTTGCGCCGCCCGTAAATTTCAGTGCGATCGTCGCGCAGACGGCCAATTGTTGTTGCGCAGGATCAGGCGACGTCAAGCTGCTGCATCAGCTCTTCCCACTCGGCGGTGAGCGCGGCCAACTGCGCGCGCAGATCGGCGGCGAGAGCGACTTGCCGCTGCGTTTCCTCGGTGGAGACGAAGGCGGCCAATTGCCCATTGGTGTGAGCGATGGCGGCTTCGATGCGTGGAACCTCTTCTTCGAGAAAAGCGCAGCGCTCTTCCAATTGTTTTTGTTTGATGGGATTCAACCTGCGCCGCGAATCCGCGGCCGCCGCTTCCGTGGTATCCGCGCTTTCTTGCTGCGCGCCGCTTGGCCCCGGAATCTTTTCCGCATCCCGGACGGCCGCTTCTCCCGCGGCGGTTGCGGCCAGCGCAGTTTTGCGCCGCAGATACTCTTCGTAGTTGCCCTCGTAGGCGGTGATAGCGCCATTTTCGATTTCGAGCACGCGCGTGGCCAGCCGGTCGATGAAGTCGCGGTCGTGCGAGACGAAGACCACCGTGCCGGAGAAGGCCGCCAGCGCCTCGTAGAGCACCTCTTTGGCGCGCAGATCGAGGTGGTTGGTCGGCTCGTCGAGCAGCAACAGGTTAGAGGGCGAAACCAGAATGCGGGCCAGCGCGTAGCGATTGCGCTCGCCGCCCGAGAGCACGCCGAGCGGCTTGAAGACGTCGTCGCCGGTGAAAAGAAAACAGCCGAGCAGCGAGCGCAGTTCGGTTTCAGAGACGTGCAGCGCGGCGCGGCCGATGTCGTCGAGCATACGAGCTTCCGGGTCGAGCACCTTGTACTGGTCCTGCGCAAAGTATTCGGCGACGACGTTGTGGCCTAGGCGAATCGAGCCTGACGTCGGCTCTTCAGCGCCCGTGAGCAATCGCACGAGCGTGGATTTGCCCGCGCCGTTGACGCCGACCAGAGCCAGACGGTCGCCGCGGTCGACGGTGAAGCGCGCATGGGAGAAGACCTGCTTTTCGCCGTAGCTCTTTCCCAACTCCTCGGCTTCGACGACCGTGCGCCCCGAGGGCGGCGGTTGCGGAAACTTGAAATGAATGACCGGTTCTTCTTCGGGAACTTCGATGCGCTCGATCTTTTCCAGTTCTTTGATGCGCGACTGCACTTGCTTGGCCTTGGTGGCCTGATAGCGGAAGCGGTTGATGAAGGCTTCGAGCCGCTCGATGTGCTCGCGCTGGTTGCGGTAGGCGGTCATCAACAGCGCGCGCCGCTCATCCTTCTGCGTGAGATATTTTTCGTAGTTGCCCTGATAGGTGGTGAGCCTCTTGTTCCAAATCTCCACCGTGCGGTCGACGGTGACGCCCAAAAAATAACGGTCGTGCGAAATGAGAATGTAGCCGAAGGGATAGTGCAGAAGATAGTCTTCGAGCCAGTTGCGCGACTCCAGATCGAGATGGTTGGTGGGCTCGTCGAGCAGCAGCAGATTCGGTTTGGCCAGCAGCAGCTTGGCCAGCGCGATGCGCATCTGCCAGCCGCCGGAAAATTCTTCGGTGTGGCGCGTCCAATCCTCTTTGCTGAAACCCAGACCGGTGAGCACGCTGCCCACCTGCGCGTCGAGCGCGTAGCCATCGAGCGAGTGAAAACGGTCCTGTAGCATCGAGAAGCGTTCGGCGACGGCGTTGTATTCCGCGCTTTCGTGGTCAAACTCGGACAATTGCCCGGCCAACCGCTCAAGCTCGCGCTCGATTCCGCGCAATTCGTCGAAGACGGTAAGGCACTCGTTGAAGACTGTGCGGCCCTTGAGCTGCAAGCCCTCCTGCGGCAGGTAGCCGACTTCGAGGTCGCGGGTCTTTTCGACCGCGCCGTAGTCGAGTGGCTCCAGTCCTGCCAGAACCTTCATCAAGGTGGATTTGCCTGTGCCGTTGGCGCCCACCAGCGCGGTTTTTTCGTTGTCGCGAATGAGCCAGTCAGCCTCGAGAAAAAGCACGCGCGGGCCGAATCGCTTGCCGGCATTTTTTAGTGAGAGCATGAAATTCTATTTTCTCAAAGAACGCCGCCGAGCATCTCACTGGCGCGACCGGGCGGTTTTCGTTGGCGAAATTTTCACACGACGGCCGCGGGACATTCTTTAAGCTGAATGCGGCGGCGTATGCGGCCGCATCAAGGGGAAATCGGGATGAGTGCGAAAAGGCGGATGCGCGTTGCGTTGGCGATGATGGCGGCGTTCTGCGGCGCGGCGGTTGCATCGGCCGGGCAAAACACGAATGACGGCGCGGCGATCAAGTTGAATCAGATGCAGGTAATCGGAACGCACAATAGCTATCACGCCGGCATTGCGCCCAGTGAGGCCAAGCTGTGGCAGAAGAAAAATCCCCAGGCTTTTAAGAGCCTCGACTATAGCCACCCGTCGCTAACTCGGCAGTTCGATGGCGGCGCGCGACAGATCGAGCTCGACATCTTTGCCGACAGCCGGGGCGGCCGCTTCGCGCATCCGGCCGGGCCGCGCATGGTGGCCGAAGCGCATCTGCCGACTGATCCGCCTTTTGATCCGAAGGGCGCGATGAACAAGCCCGGCTTCAAAGTAATGCACATGCAAGATATTGACTATCGCAGCGTCTGCCAGCCCTTCATCGCCTGCCTGGCCGAGGTGCGGCGGTGGTCGCGCGCGCATCCGCATCACGTTCCCATCTTCATCCTGGTGGAGACAAAGCAAAATTCAGATGCGGATGGAATGCGGCTGACGCCAGCCGAGCCGTTTACCTCCGCGGTCTTTGATGCGCTGGATGAGGAGATCCGCTCGGTTTTTCCGCGTGAGGAATTGGTCACGCCCGACGATGTGCGCGGCGATTACACGACGCTGAATGAAGCCATACGGGCGGGCAACTGGCCTACGCTTAAAAGTGCGCGCGGCAAGGTGGTGTTTTTGCTGGATGTTCGCAAGGCTGCATCTGTATATGCGGAAGGGCATCCGTCGCTGCGCGGCCGCGTATTGTTCACCAACGCCGAGCCCGGCCAGCCTGATGCCGCGTTTACCGAGTGCAACGACGGGCCGGCGGAAGCGATCGCCGATTTGGTGCGGCAGGGCTATCTGGTGCGTACGCGCTCCGATGCCGATACCCAAGAGGCGCGCGTCAACGATACGCACCGGCGCGACGCGATGCTCAACAGCGGCGCGCAGATCGTCAGCACCGATTATCCGGCCAGCGAGCCGGCACGCTGGGCAGGACGCTATTCGGTGAGCCTGCCGGGCAAGGCCGAGGCGCGCTGCAATCCGGTGAATGCGCCGGGCGGCTGTCGCTTGCAGTGAAGCGCATTTGCTCTCGCTACGGAATAGCAGCGCAAGGTCATGCTTGCGGCAGCCCCAAGTCGCGATTTTTTGGACCCGGGAACGGATAGCTTAAAACCAATAAAAACAACAAGAAGCAGAGTGATACTTTCTGCGATTGACAAAGTTAAACAAGCGTTTTAAACTAGCATTTAATGGATGGTAAAGCCAATACATCGGCAGCAAAGAACGAAGAGGCGCGGCGCAAGCTCATTGAAGCCGCCGGCCAGATCTTCGCCGAAGTCGGTTACGAAGCAGCTACTGTTCGCCAGATTACCGATCGGGCGCAGGTGAATGTCGCGGCTGTCAATTACTATTTCCGCGACAAACTTCAGCTCTATCGCACGGTGCTGCAATTTGTAACGGGTAGAGCACACAATTTGTTGAAGCAGCACTGCATGCAGGGAACAGCCGAGGAGCGGCTGCGAAACTTCGTTCGCTGCATCATGATGGTCGAAAGTAACGAACAACATTCCTGGGCGCGGCTGCTCATGGCTCGCGAAGTCGCGGAGTTGCACGAAGCGCAGGCTTCATTGCTGGTCGAGGTGGTCCGGCCGATGCACGAGATCGCCGAAACTATCGTCCGCGATTTAGCCGGTCAAGAGGCTCCACAGGCTTTGACCCGCTTTGCCGCCGGTCTTGTGGTTTCGGTTTGCGTGAATCGTGTGCCGCAGCAGCGGCTCGACTACAGGCTTTACCCGGAAATGAGGTTGGATGAAACAGACATTGAGCAAACCATTGAAAAAATTTACCAATTTACGCTAGCAGGCGTTCGTGGGCTGTTTGAAAAGCGTTTCCCCTGAGGTTACTCGATTAGTGGAGATTTAAGCCCGATAAACAATGTATCCAGCCGGTCGTTCGATTCGGCTTTCCGAACTGTTTAGTACAGACAGGAGAGATTTCTATGCGCTTTTTTGCGTCGCGTTCACGTCTTCACTTGCATACTGGTGCGCGTGCGGTCGCTTGGTCGCTTGCGTGTTGCTTGCTGTTTACTGTTGGTTGCAAAAAAAAATCCACGCAGACCGCCATGCCGCCGCTTGAAGTTGGTGTGGCGACGGTCGAGCAGCGCGACGTGCCGATTTACGGCGAGTGGGTCGGTAATCTCGACGGTTTCGTCAATGCGCAGATTCAACCGCAGGTCTCCGGCTATCTGGTCCGGCAGGATTATCACGAAGGGCAGGCGGTTCATAAAGGCCAGGTTCTGTTCGAGATCGATCCGCGTCCCTTCCAGGCTTCGCTCGATCAGACGCAGGGGCAGTTGGCGCAGGCTAGGGCGCAACTGGAATTGAGCCGCATCAACGTCCGCCGCGACGCACCGCTGGTGGCCGCACACGCATTGGCGCAGAGTCAGTTGGATACCGACACGCAACTGGCGGCGCAGAACCAGGGCATCGTCAGAACCGACGAGGCGGCAGTACGCATGGCGCAACTGAATCTGGGCTGGACCAAGGTGCGCTCGTTGATCGATGGCATCGCCGGCAAGGCGAACACGCAGGTGGGCAATCTGGTCAACACCTCGACCCTGCTCACCACCGTTTCCCAGGTCAATCCCATCAAAGCATTCTTCTCCATCAGCGAGCAGGAGTATCTGGATCTCTCCGAATCGGCCAAGCGTCAGGGCGCCAGCGACCTGCTGAACGGCAAAAAAATGATTCCCCTCGAACTGATTCTGTCCAACGGGCAAAGCTATCCCTTCAAGGGCTCCATTTTCTTTGTCGATCGCAATGTCGATAACACCACCGGCACGATTACGATCGCCGGCGCCTTTCCTAACTCCGCCAATCTGCTTCGTCCGGGGCAATTCGCCAAGGTGCGCGCGTTGACCAATACGCAGCAAAACGCGCTACTGGTTCCGCAGCGCGCCGTGCTCGACCAGCAGGGCCAGCATCTGGTTGTAGTTGTCGGCAAGAACGGAATCGCACAACCGCGTATCGTCACAGTCGGCAAGCAGGTTGGCACTGAATGGATCATCTTGAGCGGTCTGAAGGTCGGCGACACGGTTGTGACCGAGGGCAACGGCAAGATTCAGAGCCCGATGCCGGTGCATGCGGTGGCCGATAACGCCGTCGCCGCGGGAGGCCGTTAATCATGTCCAAATTTTTCATCCGACATCCTGTTTTCGCCATGGTGATCGCCATCATCATGGTGATCGTTGGCCTGGTTTCCATTGTTCGTCTTCCGATCGCGCAGTATCCGGATATTGTTCCGCCCGAGATCCTGCTGATTGCCAATTACCCCGGTGCCGACGCGATTTCGATGACCGAAGCCGTGGCTACGCCGATCGAAGAGCAGATGAGCGGCGTTGACCACATGAACTACATGTATTCGGTCAACACCAACGCCGGCATGACCATGCTGACCGTGGACTTTAAGGACGGCACGGAGCCGAATATCGATCAGATTTTGACGCAATTGCGTTACTCGCAAGCGGCGGCGCAATTGCCCGCGGAGACGACCAGCGCCGGCGTCACGGTCATGAAGGCGCTCTCCAATCCGCTGATGACGGTCTCGCTGATTTCGCCCAGCGGCACCTACGACGATCACTATTTGTCCAACTATGCCTACATCAACATGGTGGACCAGTTGGAGCGCGTACAGGGCGTTGGCCGCGTGGAGGTTCTGGGGGCCGGCCAGTACGCGATGCGTATTTGGGTTAAGCCCGACCAGTTGGCCAAGCTCGGTATCACAGTCGCGCAGATCAGCGAGGCTCTCCAGCAACAGAATGCAATTCACCCCGCCGGGCAGGTTGGCGGCGAACCGATTCAGGGCAATCAGCAATTTACCTATAACGTACGCTCCGACGGCCGCCTAGTTACTGAAGAGCAATTTGGCGACATCGTGCTGCGCGCTTCGCCCGACGGTCAGATCGTGCGGCTGAAGGATGTGGCCCGCATCGAGTTGGGCGCACAAAAATATAACGTTGTTAGCCGTTTGAACGGCAAACCGACGTCGAGTGTTGCTATCTATCAACTGCCCGGCTCGAATGCTGTCCAAACCAATAAAAATGTGCGTGCGGAACTCGATAAAATCTCCAAGAGTTTTCCGCAAGACCTTAAGTGCGTCGTTTCGCACGATACGACCAAGGCTGTCTCCGCCAGCATTCGCGAGATTATCCTTACGCTGCTAATCGCCCTCGTGCTGGTGATTATCGTCGTCTATCTGTTTTTGCAAAGCTGGCGCGCCACGCTGATTCCCCTGCTGGCCGTGCCGGTCTCGTTGATCGGAACCTTCGTCGTTTTTCCGCTGCTCGGTTTCAGCATCAACACCCTTTCGCTTTTCGGTTTGGTGCTGGCCATCGGCCTGGTGGTTGACGATGCCATCGTCGTTGTCGAGGCCGTGCAACGCCACATCGAAGAGGGCATGACGCCGCATGACGCTTCGGTCCAAGCCATGGACGAAGTCGCCAGCCCGGTGATCGCCATTGCTTTGATTCTGGCGGCTGTCTTTATTCCCACCGCTTTTATCGCCGGCATCAAGGGTCTGCTCTACCGTCAGTTCGCTGTTACTATCGCCATCTCGGTACTGTTCTCGGCCTTCAATGCTCTTACCCTCAGCCCCGCGTTGTGCGCGCTGCTGCTCAAACCCAAGCAAAAGGTCACCGGCCCGCTCGGGCGCTTTTTCGCATGGTTCAACCGCGTCTTCAGTCGCGGTACGGAAAAGTACATCGAAACCTCTTCGCTGTTTATCCGGCGCTCTTCGATCGCCGGGGTCATTTTAGTCGTGTCCTGCATTGTGGCCTTCCTGGTTGGCGACCGGTTGCCGGTCTCCTTCCTGCCTGAAGAGGATCAGGGATACATGATGGTCAGCCTGCAGTTGCCCTATGGCGCCTCATTGTCGCGCACCTCCGATGCCTCGCGCCAGGTGGAAAAAGTGCTGATGAATACTCCTGGCATCGAGTACGTATCGTCGATTGTCGGCTTTAACATGCTGAACACGACGCAAAGCACCTACAATGCCTTCTTCCTGGTCGACTTCAAGGATTGGGAGGCGCGCAAGAGCCGTAACGAGCGGTACGACATGCTGCGCAAAGCCGTGCTGCAATTGCCCGGTGAAATTCGCGATGGCGTGGCCTTCGGCATTGTGCCTTCGCCCATTCCCGGCATCGGCACCGCCGGCGGCGTTAACTTCGTGCTCGAAGATCGTTCCGGCAATTTGGGCACCGACTATTTGGCCACGAACACCGATGCCTTCATGGATGCAATTCGCAAGCGGCCTGAAATTTCCATGGCTGTGACCACTTCTCTACCGCATGTGCCGCAGATCAATGTCGGAGTCGATCGCGCCAAGGTTATGGAACAGGGCGTCAACCTCAGTGATGTCTATCTGACCATGCAGAGTTTTATGGGCGGCTATATGGTCAACTACTTCAACCGCTTCGGCCGCCAGTGGCAAACCTATATCGAAGCCGACGAGGGTGCCCGCACCAGCATTGATAACATCGGTCACTTTTACGTTCCGTCGAGCAAGGGCGTGCCGGTTCCGCTCGACACGCTGATCAACATCAAGCACATCACCGGTCCGGAATTTAACTTCCGCTACAACGAGTACAACGCTGCCCAGATTATCGTGACGTCCAACCCTGGCTACAGTTCCGGTCAGGTGATGGCCGCCCTTGAAGATGTCTTCCATCAGACCATGCCGCACGACATGGGCTACGACTACATGGGCATCAGCTATCAGGAGAAGGAGGCGCAAAAAGGCACCTCGCCGACGATGACCTACGGCTTTTCGTTCATCTTTGTCTTCCTGATTCTGGCCGCGCAGTACGAAAGTTGGACGCTCCCCTTCAGCGTGCTGCTGGGCACGCCGGTCGCCTTCCTTGGCGGCTATCTCGCCCTCTGGTCGCGCTCGCTGGAAAATAATACTTATGCGCAGATCGGCATGGTCATGCTCATCGGCTTGGCCGCTAAAAACGCGATTCTGATCGTCGAATACGCCAAATCGCAATCGAGTGCGGGCACACCGCTGGTTGAAGCCGCTCTTACCGGAGCGCGATTAAGACTTCGTCCTATTCTGATGACAGCCTTCGCCTTCATCCTCGGCTGCGTGCCTCTGTGGATCTCCACCGGAGCCGGCGCGCAGGCTCGCCGCACTCTCGGCACTACCTGCATCGGCGGCATGTTGACGGCTTCGCTGATTGAAATCTTTTTGGTGCCGGTCTTTTACGTTCTGGTTGAACGTTTTTCGCAGCGGTTCCGCAAACCGTCCGCTTCCACGGCCACGCCTCCTAGCGCGTCCGCCAACCTTCCCGGAGGTGAGCAATGAAGCAATTCACGTTCGCAAAAGTTTTGATATTGTCGGCGTCCGCGCTTGCTGCTAGCGGGCTTGCTGGATGCCGCGTGGGTCCAAAGTATAGCCGGCCGGATGTGCCGACGGCGCCCGGATTCCGCGGCGCCGCCGCGCCCGATGCCGCACCGGCTGGCGTCGCGTCCGCTAAAAGTCTCGGCGATGAAAAGTGGTGGGAAGTTTTTGGCGATCCCCAACTGCAAGAGTTGATCCGCAAAGGCATTGCACAAAACTACGACGTACGTATCGCCGCCGAGCGCGTTATCCAGGCCCGGGCCGCGGTGGGCATCGCTCATGCCGACCAACTGCCGTCGTTAAACGGAACCGCATCGTTTAGCAGCGAGCAATATGCGAAAGGCGAAATGGGTTCCAATTCCTCGCCAGTCGAAGAGAATTTTGGGCGGCTCGGTCTATCGGCGGCCTGGAATCTCGACTTCTGGGGCCGCTACCGCAATGCTACCGAGGCGGCGCGGGCGCAGTTGCTTGGCGTCGAATGGGCTCGTCGCGCGGTCATCGATTCGGTTATCGCCGAGATCGCAACCGACTACTTCCAACTCCGCTCCATGGATATGCAGATGGGAATCGCCAAGCAAACTCTCGCTTCGCGCCAGGAGTCGCTCAAGCTAACCAAGACGCTCGAGGCCGGCGGTTCCGACTCCATGCTCGATGTGCGCGAGGCCGAGCAACTGGTCTTTACCTCGCAGGCGCAGATTACCGATCTCGAACGGCAGATCGAGCAGCAGGAGGACACCATCTGCACGCTGCTGGGCGAAACGCCGCACGCGATTGTGCGTGGCGCCAGCATCGATCAGCAGCCGCCCATGCCGACGATTCCTACCGGCTTGCCCTCGGAACTACTCGAACGCCGTCCTGACATTCGCGAGGCTGAGGCTACGCTGATCGCCGCCAATGCCGAAATCGGCGTGGCCCGCTCGGCGTACTTTCCGCAAATCGCGCTTACCGGTTCGTCGGGTACTGATTCCAATGCTCTGTCGCGCCTCTTTACCAGCCCCAGCTATGTGTGGAATTACGGCCCCAGTCTCAGCGTGCCGATCTTCGACGCCAGCCGTATTCGCAACAACGTCAAGAGTACCGAGTCTCAACAGCGACAGGCAGTGCTGACCTATCAGCAGACAATCGCCAGCGCCTTTCGCGATGTCTCCAAAGCATTGGTCGCCTACCGTAAGTATCGCGACTATCGCGAGCAGGAAGAAAAAATTGTCGCTTCAGCCGAAGATGCGCTGCATCTGGCGCGCGTTCGCTACGAGCATGGCCAGTCTTCTTATCTTGAAGTGCTGACCAACGACCGTACTTATCTGGCGGCGCAACTCGACCTGACCGCGGCCAAAGAGAATGAGCTGCTCTCGTTGGTGCAGATCTACAACGCACTGGGCGGCGGTTGGCAACAATAACTTGAACGACGCCGAAGGCTTTCTTCACGGAAAGCCTTCGGCGTTCAATCTTACGCAAACTAACTAGGAATTCTCTATCGTGAACGGGTCATAACCATATCTTGACGCTGCCTTCGAGGGCACGCGTCAGCGGCGTCGACTTGAGTGAAGGGGCTTCGAGGTACACCATTTCTGGAAGCTCTCTAGGTAAAAATGCTTTAGGCGTCGCGCTCGACGAACTGCCGCGCAACGTACGCACTGGCGGGTTCGACCTCTTTTTTAGCGCGCCAGAAGCTCATGGCGATGGCCGCCGTCAAAATCTGCGCCAGCGCAATCAGCGCCACGCAGCCGCCCCAACCGAAGCGGTTCCAGAAAAAGCCGGGAACTGCCGCGCCAAAGCTGCCGCCGAGATAGTAAGCCGTTACGTAGAGACCGACGGCGGCGGCCTTGGCCTCATGCGCCGCCTTGCCGATATAGGAACTGGCCGAAGACTGCCCGATAAAGATTCCGGTGCAGAAGATCGCCAGCCCCGTCATTACGACCGGCACAAAAGGAATCAGCGTCAGCAGTACGCCGCCAAGAGAGATCAGAATCGCCAGCGTGAAGGCGCGGCGTTGGCCCTGGCGGTCAATGAAGCGGCCGGCCAGCGGCGTGAATGCCGCACCGGCAAGATAGACCATGAAAACGCGGCCCAGGGCGGCCGGCCTCATATAGAAGGGCTTGGCTGCCAGCAGAAAATTGACGTAGGTAAAAATGCCGAGCAATGAAAACAGAACGCAGAAACCGGCCGCATAGGTAGCCAGCAGTTGCTTATTGCTCAGATGGCCGATCATCGTTTTGACCATGCCCTTCACGCGCGCCGAGCGATGCCGTTCGACCGGCAGCAGACGCCAAATCAGCAGCGCGCCTGCCAGGTTCATCAGGCCCAGCACGACAAAAGAGATGCGCCAATTGCCGTAATCGGTGACATAGGCGGCCAACATGCGGCCCACAAAGCCGCCGCTGACCGTTCCGCTGACGTAGGCAGACATGACGACCCCGGCGCCGTGCGGCCACTCCTCATTGATGTAGGTGACGGTCAGCGCAAAGACGCCTGGCGTGAAAATGCCTACCAGGAAGCGCCAAAAAAGTAACTGCGTAAAGCTGGTGGCGGTGGCCGCCAGCGCCGTTGGCAGCGCTAGCAGCAGCGCGGAAAGAACAATCAGCCGCTTGCGCCCCCATCGGTCAGAAAGCGTTCCGACGAACGGCGCGGCCAGCGCCACGGCGATCGTCGAAAGGCTGATCAGCAAACTGATCTGTCCCGGAGTCTTCTGAAAGCTGCGGGCGAGTTCGGGCAGCATCGGTTGGGGAGCATAAAGTCCTAGAAAAGCGCAAAAGCCAGCAATCACAACCGCGGCCGTCCGCTGGCCATTTGTATCAGGCTGCGCTTCAGCTTTACTTTCTATCTCCATTACTCAATTTTGCGCCGCGAAGAATAATCTGTAAAATATATCAAACAAGCGGTTTTTATATTTCATATATATGATTGAGCTCCGACTCTATCGCTACTTCATCACGTTGGCCGAGACGCTGCACTTTGGCCGCGCGGCGGCGATCCATGGCATTGCGCAGCCGCCCTTCAGCCAGCAGATTCAAAAGTTGGAGCGAGAGCTGGGGACGCCTCTGCTGCGGCGCAATAATCGCCACGTAGAACTGACCGCGGCGGGCCAAGTCTTTCTCATCGAGGCCAGAAGCACGCTGGCCGCGGCCGAACGCGCCGAGCGCGCCGTCCGTCTGGCCGGCGAGGGACGCACCGGGCGCATCGCCATTGGCATGATCAGCTCGGCTTCGTACGAGGACATGATCTCGGAGATCGTGCGACGCATGGGGCAGCGCTTTCCGGGCGTGGACATCGCCTTGCTGGAGATGACGACACCGCGGCAACTGCAGGCGCTTAAAAGCGGCGAAGTGCAGATCGGCTTTGTGCGACCGCCGATCTTCGAAGCCGTTTTCGCCACCCGCAGCGTTCGGCGCGAGCCGTTGCTGCTGGCGCTGCCCGTCTCGCATCCGCTGGCCCAGGAAGAGGTGATTGCGCTGCATCGGCTGGCCCGCGATCCGTGGGTCATGATGCCCTCCGATATGGGACTGGGTTTTTACGAACAGGTTATCGGCGTCTGTCAAAACGCGGGTTTCACGCCGGAAGCGCACCAGGTAGCCACGCAGATTCATACGATGATCTCGCTGGTGGCGGCCGGCCTTGGCGTTACGCTGGTTCCGGCCTCGGTCAGCAGCTTGCGCCGCGCCGGCGTGGTCTATCGCCCGCTCAAAGACAGGCCGGAGCCGGTGGAAACGATCGCGGTCTGGATGCCATCGCGCAGCTCGCCGCTGCTGGAAAATCTGTTGGAGATTGTTAGCGAGGTTGCGGCTGAAACCGAGAATGCCGAGATCCATAGCGGAGCAGCGCTTGCGACAGCCAAGTAATCTGCCAATTCCTGCGGCATGATCCATCAGAAAACTGATTTGGCGGTTCGGTAGAATCGAAACTGCACAGTCAGAACTACGGCCGTGATTCCTTGTACGCGCGTACAAATTCCTGAATTCTCTTTTTAGTGAACGGCGAGGCGGTAAACCCGCCGAGTATTAATTGGGCCGTCTCAGGCTTCATGTCGGCACGCATCTTCGCTCGTCCAACTTTGATGTGGTCTTCGAGCGTGTCGCAGTTGATCAGGTCTGAGAGGTTGTAAGCGACACAGGTAGCCCACTTAAGAAATGGGTGTTCTCCACCATGCAAAATGACAGTTTGATCTTTGCTTCCCTTGAGAGATGTGAGACTAACTACCAACATCAATCTATCAGCGTTCGGGTCGGTAGCGATAATCCAGAGGTGAGCCGTTTGATTCTCAGACAAAGGAAAGAGGTAAGTCTGTCCTGCGGCAAAGTTCACCTTTATGCCCTCGTCATGTCAAAAAGGGCATTCTGAATGCTCATCATGGTCCCAGTTTGGGCTACTTCCGCCTCATCTTTCCCAAGGGCCGAAAGGATATCATCGACATCAATGGGGGTTGAGGTATTCCCTGGGTCGGACCACTCGGGAAATTCTTTATGAGTCTGGTCTGCGAGTTGAAAACCATCCTTACCGGAGCATTGAGCGAAGATCTCAGCGATGAGGTCATCCTCAGCAGGAGATAGTTCTGAGTCGCTCGGATCGGTGGTTAGAACAGCATCATAACCCTCTCGCCGAATGTGGGAAGACCAGAACGATGGACGGACAGGATCGCCCTTAACCTTAACAAGATCAAATATTTCGCTCGTCACAGGTCCCAACTTCATCGAGACGTAATGATCCGTGGTGACAGGGAGCCCCCACCGGTTCAGAGCTTCGCGGTCGAGCATATAGAGCATTTTGATGAGCGCGAGATATTGTAACCGCCCTCCGGCGAGACGTAACAGCGACGCTGCTGTTTGGGTCGCTTTAACTTCATCAAATGTCATACGCATCGTGGAACTCCATCCGCCCGCTTGTGACGGCATCATACCACCAATTTAGATTCCGCTTTGGTCGCCAGGGCTCATTTTTGCCGAATATACGCTCAATCTGGTAACGGCTAACTCTAAGTATTCTATCGACAGACATCAGTACGATGTGAGATCACGCACAGTTTCTAAGGTTATTTCCAACTTGGGCTGATTAGATCGAGATATTGAACTGGAAGCGCGTCGCTACGCCGCCAGAATGTGCCAGCCGAGAGACGCTTGTAAGTTATTGAGGATTTTGGAGGCGCGGGCCGGAATCGAACCGGCGCATAAAGGTTTTGCAGACCTCTCCGGGGCATTTATGCCGGTTTGTACCCTATGCGTTGTGTTCGTATTTTCAATAGGTTAAGTCTCTCAGCTTCCAACCCGCACAACCCTGTCTAAACCGGCACCCGCTACAGTATCCGCTACAGTTCACCCCGCGCCAGCGCCGCGAACGAAATAGGAAAACTGAGCGAAGGTGCGGCGGTGGTAGGCAGTGCCGTGATAATGATTTCAGCGGGAGGCGCTTTCATGAACAGCAAGCGTGTATGGGAAGTTGCGCTTACGGTGCTGGTGGCGATTATTCTGCTGGCCGCCGCCGAAGGAAGGTATCTCTACGGCTTCTACATGGCGCTGAGGACGGCGGCAACGGTGGGCGGGGTCTATTGGGCGGTGCGGGTGTATCAGGCGGGTCCACGGGGATGGATGTGCGCCTTCCTGGCTGTGGCGCTTCTGTTCAATCCGATCTTGCCGGTAAGGATGCACCGGGAGGACTGGCAGCCAATCGACCTCGTTCTCGGCCTGCTCTTGCTCGGATGGTCCGGGTACTGGTTGTGGCGCACACGCCAGCGGGCTTGATATGCGTTCTGTCGATTAAATCTCTGGAGAGTGGGGAAGAATCCCGGAGCGACGGGAAGCCCTTCAGAGTCGAATGGCTGTCCAAAAGATCACGCACCCTCCAACTACCCCAGACAGTGTGCAGTCCCGCAGTCGTTGCACTTCATCCCATAAAATGCCCCTTTTCCCATCTCATGCCATACCTGCTCCTAAACATCGGCAGAGGTTAACCTGACGCGCCCTGGGCACTGCCTCTTGATGAACCAGCGATAGTGACAGTTACGACCGTGTTTTACCCATCCGGCCAAGCATCGAAACGCCATAAAGCCATGGAAAACCGGAGAAAACCACAGCACAAGTGTCCACAAATTCAGCCCAGCCGGAAGGGTCAATCTAGGCCGCTCAGGACGGGGTTTGGAGCGGAGCCAAAGGGGATACCCTACGTTTTGAAGCAGAGCCAACTATAGGCTCTAAACCGCCCGAAACTGTCGTTTCATAGATCACGGAAAAGGCCGGACGGGGTTCACCACGCAGCCAGCCTCTCACTCAGCCCCAGGCTGAACACTTCCGTTCGCCGCTTCTCCCCGCCCCTGTTCTGTGACACCCACTGGGCCACGCACTGAACGACAGCTTGATGCTGCCCGTCTCTGCCCATTCCTGCTACTGCCGGCCCCGTGCGCCAAGGGGGAGGAGGGCGGGTCGCAGACGCGACTTGAGTTCGCCAACAAAATAATTTTTCTTTGATTTTTTTCGCGGGCAATAATTTTTCAGTCCAAATTTTGGACTGGAGATGAACTCCGCAGCATTCTAAATACCATCCATAAACTGTGAAACGGTCATATTGAAGCAAGTAGCAAAGATTTCCAGTGACCGGAGGGACGGATTCTTGTGTCCGCGCTCCACGTTGCTGATGTACGTCCGGCCCAATCCAGAATGCTGGGCAAGATCATCTTGATTCCAGCCCTTTGCCTTCCGCAGTTCCCGGACGCGCTCCCCAACCCGCGCACATATATCAGCACTTGCCACACCTTCAGCATGGATGTATCCTTCTGGCTACATTTCGCCAACTGGCTACATTCGCAGAATTTCTTGTCGATCGTGGAGGAAAAATGGGGAATACGGGGATAATCTTTCTTTATCTCAATTTGTTTGTTAGTGTTGCGGCTTTTACTTCTTTTGCACTCAAGCGCGAAAAGCTCGGGAGGGGACCGGCACTGATTTTGCTCGCAACTGCTCTTCTCCTCACCGCCTGTGGCGGAAACGGTGCCAGTGGGGGGAGCACTTCCACATCGACTACCACCACAACGTCCACGCCAGGATATGTGCCGCTAACCGAAACGGCCTTTATAGGGGATGAGATCACCTTGCACTGGCCGGAGATGAACACCGGCGGATCGTCCCTTGGTGTCTTCGGGCTTTCAAATGGAACGACTGAGGAAATCGCAGGGGCATACTGGCCGGAAATATGCTTGTCGTGCACACCGAGCCAATACGCCGGATTTCAATATCTGGCGAATGTCGGAATGAAGCGGGCGGTCTTCTTGATGGGGACCTATGACGTACTTGGTTCACAGCCATGCGAGGGAGGGACAGCAGCGATCTGGGACGGGAAGGCCTTAGATGCGGGAGACCCGACCTACTACTACGGGGAGTTTATCCAGGCAGCACAGGATTTGTTTCCGAAGGTATCCCTAGTTGTAGGAACCATCCCGCCGCTAGGATCAAATCACGGCGCAGGATGCGCAGCCGTGGTGACCTCACTGAATGCGGAGATCAAAGCGATGGCTACAAAGTACAAAGTGCCTGTGGTGGATTTCAATGCGGTGCTTCAGGTATCGGACATATTGACGACCGATGCCTCGGAGGGCATCTTGCCGAAAGCCAGCGGCTATGCAGCCATGACAACTGCCTACGACGCGGTTAATAAGTAGTGTGCATGAATATCAGGCAAAGCAGGACGACTTCAACCCTTCCAGGGAGCAAATCCAGTATGCACAGCGAGACTGATGGTTTCATCGAAGCCAAGTCCAAGCACGATTCCACCGATAGCGTGGCGCGTGATGTGTCGTCCCAAGAGGCCCCTGAGCGGCATCCCAGCCCCGAGCTGGAAAACCTAGAGCGCAGGCTGAAAGAACTGCCTGAGACGAAGCAGTTTCTTCGCAAAGTATTGCGGATGCGAATTGAGCAGGTTAAGGCCGAGATGGCCACCGGCGAAAAGGAAAATCAAAGGGCCACGCAGAATTCGAACACACCAAAGCGGTGGCAGCCGCCGAACCGACCATTGACCGTTGCCGATATACGAGAGCGACGGGCGTTTAACAAGGCGGCGGACGAAGCGGCCAAGGCGACGGTGCATCCTCCAAGCGAGACATCGGCACTTTCGGAGTCGGCAGATAGGGAAACGTTGCGCACTGTTTCTCCCCAAATCATCGAGAAGACGGCCAATTCTCAAACGCCGTGCACTCCAAGTTCAGTGAATGCAGGGTTAGGCAAGAGGCATTTATGTGTATCCTGCATTGTGTTCACAGCGCTTGCACTTTTCTGGTATAGCTTCGGAAGTAACCTTCAATGTATTTTAGTGGCATTCCCTTTTGTCGTTTCCATCGTCCTGGGTGGAATATTTAGCAGCATGGGGCCACTAGGTATACTCCGATCATTTGCGCCGGGTCCGAAGCAGCTTGAGCGAGCGTTTCGCAATGATGAGGATGGTAACGCCTGCAAGAAACACGGAAGGTCATTCTGCTCGACGTGTTTGGCATGGCAGTGGAATTATTACCGTTCTGTGGGCTGGGCAGTCACGGCCGCCTTGTTCTTTCTACTCTTGGGCGTCTTTGTTCTCCAGGAACGGGGGAATTCTGATGCCTCAGCTTTTAGCCTTGGCGGTCTTACGCCTTTCGTGATTTACCTTCATGTTGGGAGTGGCTGCTTGATCTTGTTGCGGGTCTATTGTGAGCAGGAGCGTATGCGGCCCTTTGTTGCCGATGAAGGTAGACCATTCAGAATGTCCTGGGGCGTTCTAAAATCATCAGATGTTTGGACATCGGCAATCCAGATCGCATTCTTTGCCAGTTGGCTTGTTTTGGTCACCAAGCCACTTTGGCCTTTATTGGCGATGGGGCCTCTGGATGGAACCAGCTTAGATCCGCTAAAACTTGCAGTCACATCAATGACGCTATACTGTACAGCAACGTACTGGCTGTTGAAAAGTGAAGAGAGTTACGCCAAACTGTTTGCCGCTCCGCTGCCAAACTCCAAATGAGGTAGCCATCAATGGAATGGAGGCTCCAACCAAATGGAAAACATTGAAAGCGGCTACCAAAGAGTCCCGTCGTGTGTTCATGTCGAGTTCAAGGTAAGGGTGAGTGATCTCAAGAACGCGATACGACAGATAACTGTCAATTGCGGCGAAAACAGGTCAGCCGATTTTGTCGATGTTCTTGTGTCGGAGTGTGTCGCGACATTTCGCGCAGTCGGGACATCTACAGACATTCCGGTGAATGGGATACAGCCGGGGACCGCTCGGCTTCCAATTGCCACGCTGGAAAGATTCTCCGCCAAGGCAAAGGCTTTCAAAACCAAAGAGATTTCGGTCCAATTCTTGGATGGAATATTTAAGGTTGGCAGTTGGGGAACAAAAGACCCGGACATCGTCCTCGGCGTAATACCTGACCTGAGTCTCGATATGTCCGCTGACGCATCGTTCCTCGACACACTTGCCCTGGCTTCGCTTCTCTCGCCGGCCGGGGTGAAAGAGCAGGGATTGGAGCGGCGAGTGGTGAAGGCTCAGCGGGCAAAAGAGGATTCGATAGACAGGGCAACGCGGGCATTGGAACCTTTGCGGGTTGAGCGGGAGAAGATCGCGGCTCTTGTCGAAGACCACATCGCGGAAGCGGGAAAGCGCCTGCGGAGTGGCCTGCTGCAATGATTGTCAGCGTTACGCGCTCATGACAATGCACCTGACCAATAGCGCTAAAAAGGCACAGCAAAGGCCGCTGGTGCCCGTTGGACCAAAGCAGAAAGGAGAAACTGCCGTGAAAGCCTCTTCGATCATGTTGACTGCGGCTTGCGCACTATTCTTGGTCGGATGCAAGAAAGTTCCATCGCCTGTGCAGCCGCGAACCGATTATGCGCGGTTCCAGTTGGTCAGCAGCGCCTATCTGTATGCGTTGGACACAAAGACAGGCCAACTCTGCCGTACATTCAACCAAGATCCAGACTTCCACATCCCGAAAGGACTTACCCTCGACAACGCAAAACCACTCGACAGGATTCCTCTTTGCATCGATCTGAGCCAAGACGAAGCAGGGACGATTAAAAGTTTGAGGGGCCAATAGGGAGCCGCAAAAGCCGGAAGTGGTATATTACCTGCAAATAGAAAGGCCCTCGTCTGCCAGGACGAAGGCCGGTAACATCAAGACGTCACTCTCTAAGCGCATATTAGCGCACGGAGAGAAGCGTGTCTATCGTAAAGTCCCTTCCCGGCTTTGACGCCAACTTGTATTGGACATATTGCCTCAACTGCAAGGAGCCAATGTTCGGAATTCAAGAAGAATGTTCCCAGACACTTGACTGCAAGTGCGCGGTCTGCGGTGCGGTTAACGTGTTCTCTTGCTCGCCTCAACCAATTCAACTCCGATCCGTCGGGAACCCAAAACCTCATCTTTCCAATTGCATTCAGAGCACTGTAGGCGAAAGCGTATAGCGTCCAGGATTCTATTGTTCCCGACTCCATGAACGACCTCAACTCTCTGTATCACCTTGTGCCCATTCGGACACTCAAACACCAGATCAACTAGCTTCAGATTGAGTTCTTCTGCTCTCTTCTTTTGATTTCCCATTCCGTCCCATCCCCCGTGGATTCGCTACCCACTATACGCGAATGACGGTGACAGGTTGCTATGGCTTCACGTCCTGCAATGCGCTTTCCAGAGTTCTCCATCCCCTCTACTGTAGGAATGATCTTTAGTAGGAATGTCTTTAGGAATGGAGCAAGTGAGTCTAAATAATATGAAAACAAACACTTGCAGCAGCCTTATGCCCAAAAACTGTGCGGAGGTGCCCAATACTTGAAAATGGCAGCCTAATTTTTGTGCATGTCAGGCGCGCAATCTTTGTGCAGGCCACTGCCGCGAAGTTCGTCTGCGACGATGGAGCGGCGCTCAGTCAAACACGCCGCGCAGCGATTCCATGGCAGAGTTGGAATCGGGCAGATTTGAAGTTGAAATGTTATAGCCAAAAGGAAAGTTGGTTCCGCCCAAGTCGATTTCGCCACCTGAGTGAAATTGTTCGGCAACATTCCATGTCATTGGCGGTGGCGAGACCGGAGCTGTTACGGGGCGCTTACCAATTGTGGATTCTACGTGAGGCGAGGGATTCTCTCCCTGGGAATCTTTAAGCGCAGCGGGTTCGACGGCAACATCCAGCCTCGGCTTTTCTACCCTCTCACCTTCTGATGACAGCGGGCGTGAAACCATTCCTTTCCTCACATAGGCGATTCTTTGCTTCGGGTCACCCGGCCACGGTTTACCTGTTTCCGGATTGCATAGATGCAGCACGAATCCCTTTACTCCATATGGTTCGGCCTGAACAAGTCCTGCGCCTACAAGATCGGCGCGTGCCGTGATGAGTGCATTGCGAGAGCAGCCCGAAAGTTCTTCGAGTTTTGCTGTGGTGCATCGCAGCGTTCTCGTACAGTTATATTCGGACTCGTGCCACAGGACCATCAAGAGCTTGACGGCAGCCCCGCTGAGACTCTTCACCTTGCCAAGCCGAATTATCCCTGGCGGAATTCCGAAAAATCTATCGATCATCACCGTCATTGCACTTTCATCTCATTTGTGTGGTTTGAATCGGCGTTTGTCTTGGTCACAATTTCCGGATTGCACCTGGCGATGAAGGCTTGAAGGTCGCTCTCGGCAATCATTACCCTGCTACCAATCTTGGTTTTGCGGAGCCGCCCTTGGCTCAACCATGAATAGATGGACCACCGGGAAACGCCACCCAGCCTTTGGGCGGCCTCTTCTACGCTCAAAAGAGATTGTGTCATTGGGAATCCTCCAACTACGCCAAAAGTATCCCATTGCAAACGAAGAGAAACAGTGTATTGTAATGTGCATATGAAGGTCGCGTCGCGTAGGTTACGAAAAGCCGATACACCGGAAACAAAAAATGCCGCTCGGCACTCTGTCAAACGCGCGGGGATCAGCCCAAGTCGTATGTTTGAACTGCCCGATCAAAGCGTCGATATGGTTATCGAGTTCTTGAAGATGGAGTCCATCCCAGCGGCGAAGAGCTTCGCGGAACTTGTTGAAGCCTGCCAGCGACTCGGTCAACTGATAGAGTCCATCAAGTTCTCTTCCGCTCCGAGCAGTACGCAGAGGGCGGAAGCGGCTAGTCTCGTTGCAAGTATCAATGGCCGTTTGTTCAAGTACGAATGGCATCCTGCTGTCTTTGGATTCATGGGCGCCGGGTCTCACTTTAGGGTTCGCTACGCAGTCCTTGCAAATGGCAGCGATCCGGCTTCGGCAATGGAGCAGTACGCAATTCAGTGGATTGTGGATCACATAGACGCCGTGCATCGAATTCGCCGTTGCCACCGCCCAAAGTGTCACAAATGGTTTTTCGCCAAGACCGATCACCAGAAGTATTGCGGGGACAACTGCCGCCAGCGCGACGCTGCACAAGGGGAATCGTTCAAAGAGAAACGCCGCATCTACATGAAGAAGTATCGAAGGGAAGAGGCGGAACGGGACGCACGAGCGAAGCGATTAGCGAGGGGGAAAAGCAAATGAGCATTTTCAAGAGAGGGCGCACGTACTGGTTCCACTTTCTGTATGACGGTCAGCATGTTCAACGGAGCACGAAACAAGGGAACCCCCGGACGGCCCGCCAGATTGAAGCTGCCTTCCGCACGGCGCTTGCCAAAGGCGACGTGGGCATTACGGAGCGGCAGAAGGCTCCCGGCTTTAAGGAAGCTATGCGGGCGTTCCTGGCATGGTCAGAGCAGGGGCATAAGCAGCACCCAGCGACACACCGGCGCTATTTGGTGAGCAGCGCGGCCTTGTTGCGGTGTTTCGGGGACCAACCGCTGGACAAGATCACTCAGGATGCTGTCGAGCAGTTCAAGGCGGCTCGCTCGGTTGCCAAGGGCCAGCGGACAAAGCGGCTTATCAAACCCGCAACAGTGAACCGGGAACTGGCCTGTCTGCGAGCCATGTTCAACCATGCGATCAAGGCGGACCCGTTACTGAAGAATCCGGTTTGTAAGAACGGAGTCAAAGCTTTCCATGAAGACAATGAGCAAACGCGGGTTCTTGGCTTCGATGAACAGGCGCTGTATCTGGCCGTGGCAACGCCGATGCTGCGGGACATTGCTACGATCATGCTGGAAACCGGGATGCGACCGGAAGAGGTTTACCGGATTCAGCCCGAGAACGTGAATCTGGCGAGTGGGCTTCTCTTCAATCCCCACGGTAAGACGAAGGCGGCGCGGCGGTGGATTCCGTTGAACACGGCAGCTAAGAGCGTCTTGGCTCGGCGCATGGAAGGCCTGGAAAAGCCTTTCCTTTTCCCGTGCGACACGGACCCGGCGCGACCGGTGCCCAAGGTGAACAATGCCCATGACCGCGCGGTGAGGGACAGCAAGGTTGCCCCATTCCGGCTGTACGATCTTCGCCACACCTGGGCGACGCGGGCGGCGGAATCAGGCATTGACCTTGTGACGCTGGTGGCGCTTCTCGGCCATTCCAAGATTCAGATGGTCATGCGGTATGCCCACCCCACCCAAGAGCATCAGGGGCGGTCTGTGGAGCGACTGGAACAATTCAACGCGGCGCGGCAGATGGAAGCTCTGTTGCCGGAGCAGGGCGCGGCGGCAAGGGTGATTCAGTAAGAAAACGACAGCCACCCGCTACAGTTTCCGCTACAGTGGTCTTTTGGCCTCTGGCGGGTATTGGCTCTAAGTTGTTGAAAAGATTGGAGGCGCGGGCCGGAATCGAACCGGCGCATAAAGGTTTTGCAGACCTCTCCCTTACCACTTGGGTACCGCGCCTTGGGCTGCCCGCTGGGCCGGCTGCGAAGCGTTCCATTCGCTTAGTTGCCGGCGGTGGCCGCCGGGCTGGTGCGATATGGAGCGGGAGACGAGATTTGAACTCGCGACCCTTGCCTTGGCAAGGCAATGCTCTACCACTGAGCTACTCCCGCTTAACGCAAGATTGAGTATACTGATCGGCCCGCTCTGGGTCAAACGCTTCGGCCCTGATTGTGAAATTCCTTGCATGGCGCGGCTTTCGCGCATTGGTAGCATTCGCGTTCGGCGGAGCATGAGGCCGACGCGGCGATTGACCCACCCTTCAAATTCCCGTAGACTAGATATTTGCGAGGGAAACGGCGCTTCAGGCGTCGAGCGCTCCGCATCATTTTTCCTGAAGCCGGGAGTACACCCCCTACAATTCAGGCTTGGAGATAGAACAAGAACCATGGCAAATCACCTATCCGCGCTAAAGCGCGTCCGCCAGACCGAAACCCGTACCGAAGTTAACCGCGCCAGCCGCAGCCGCGTGCGCACCAGCCTGCGTGCGATGCGCGATGCGCTGACCAAAGGCGACGTACCCGCCGCGCAGACGCAGTACCGTTCCACGGTCGCCGCTTTGGACAAGAGCGTGCAGAAGGGCGTGCTGCATAAGAACGCCGCCTCCCGCTACAAGAGCCGGCTGAACGTGCGGCTGAAGACTCTGGCCACCGCAACGAAGAACTAGCTTTAGCTGCCCGCAGCCGCCCGTTGGCTCGCCGTTTATGCGGCGAATGGCGACGTGGAAGAGCCGCATCCGGCGACATTCAAAACATGGCTTTCAAGCAAGGGCGCGATGCTATTCGCGCCTATTGTGTTTTATATAACATTTTTGTTTTCTGCGTGATGCGTACTCGACGCTGCTCCGCCGGCCGTCAGAAACCCAATAAAGAGGCAAATCAGCCCTTCGGAAGGGTGAAAAATGAGCTCTTCCAGAAGCGATTCCGGCAAAATTGTTTACTATTCAATCAACAATTAAATTATTGATTCTATTAAATATATGATTTTATGTAGGCTATTTTGCACTGATAATGGAGCGGCTTTTAGGAATTTTTTTTAGCGGTTAAAATAGGCAGCGGAAAAATTCTGAATATTTGGCGAATTCTCGCAATAGAAGCTGCCGGGGATGAAGCCAGCGTTGATTTTAAATGCTTTACGCTTGGTTTGCAGCGTCCCTACGGGACGCGGGCTTTTGCGCGAAGCGGACCCAGGGCTGCGTTCGCCTGCGGCGACCTTGCCCTGGGCTATTTTCGGTTGCCCCTACGGGGCAATTCAGCGTGCCGGGCACCCTCGATGGCACAAGTTTGAGCGGTTACGGAGTTAGTGCAAATCGCCTGATGGTATAGAGGGAGAAATCGTCCCTCGGGGGCTAAAGGCCGCGTTGATTTGATTGAGCTTACGGCACGGCTGAAGCCGTGCCCCTTCAAAGCCTCTCTACACCTACAAGAGATTTGCCCTAGGGACTCGGGGTTTGGGGTTCGGGCGATTGTGGGGCTTGCCGCTGATCTGGCTCCAGTATGCGCCGAGGAGGAGAAATTATCTGCAAGGGCAGAAATGTTGTGATTCCCCGGTCTTCAAAATCGAGACCGGGGCACCCTCGATGGCATTGGTTGCCGTGGCATTTAGAGCCTTTTTACCAATTCTGTAGAGAGCCGAATTTTGTTGAAGGTTGCCGCTCACTGATGTTCGCGTCAACTAGGCGATCCTGAATCCTATGCGTTATTGGTAAAAATGCTTTAGCGCGAGAGGATTTTGTAAGTGCCGTAGTCGATCGTCAGTATGGCCGTGCCGCCGATGCGGACCTTGGTTTCGCTGCGGTTCGATTGCGGCAACCAGAAGCCGCAGGTTTTGGCATAGGTGTTGTGGATCAGCGTGCGCGAAATCCAGAAGGAGGGATTGATGGCCGGCTGCGCGTCGAGTTTTTCGACGGCGAAGTCGGCGGCATCGACCCAGATTCGACCGGTATAGAGAAACTTGTTGGGTGTCACGGGTTCAACGCCGAGAATGTAGGCCGGCCGGCCGCCGACAACGTCTTTGCCATCGAGATGGAAGCGGTAGTTGGCCGCGGTGAGCGCGGTGAGTCCCCGATTCTGCGCGGCTTCTTTTTCGCTGTCGATGGCGCGCTTTAAAACGCGTTCGCAAAGAGAGTGCGAGCCGCTTTGCGAGAGGATGCGAAAGCTCTTGCCCGTGCCGATGTCGTAGGTGATCTCCACGTCCATTTTTGCCGCGATGTTTTTGCGGAAGCCGCGGTACTCGACCGCATAATGGCGCAGAGCCTGATAGTGCTCCAGATGCTCGGCTTGCGTCTGGTCGTGCTGCTGCATGCGCTCGACGATCTGGGCGAGATTCAAGGCCGTCGAGGCTTTCTCCTGACTCCAGGCGGCGTTGGCAAGAAGCAGAAGTGCTGCCGCGCAAAGCATCGATTTGCTGGGGTTTTTGCCGATGATCTTCAATCATTCCTCTAGGGTGGAACGCGCCACGGAAAAACTCTGCATTCAGAACAAGAGTTAGGAAAACATTCCGCAGGGCCTAAAGGCCACGTTGGTTTATTGCGTTTACGGCACGACTAAAGTCGTGCCCTGACACTTCTTGCAATGCCCAATGAGCTTTTCCGCAAGCTCGAAAGTTGTGCCCTGACACTTCTTGCAATGCCCAATGAGCTTTTCCGCAAGCTCGAAAGTTGTGCCCTGAGCCTTCTTGCAATGCCCAATGAGCTTTTCCGCAAGCTCGAAAGTCGTGCCCCTTCAAAGTCACTTTATACCTGCGGGGGCTTTGCTCTAATGTTTTTTGGCGTTGTGCGTCAGCTTAGGCAAGATAAACTCCTGAGCTAAGCCGCTGAGCATGCGCTCGGCGGTATTGATTCCGAAGGTCTGGAAGACCATTCCCGCATTGCGATCCGAGCTCGGGTAATAGGTCTCTTCGATGACGGTGGCTAGCAGGTCTCCGCCCATGCTCGAATAATTCGGCTGCCGCTGTCCATTATCTCCCCGGCAGACGAAGGGGTTGAGAAGCGCATATTTCAAACGCGATTTTGTTGTTCCCGTGCCCTGATAAAAGTATCGCGGATCCTGATGCAAAAGCGAAGGCAGAATTGCGCCGCCGATCAGGATGTCGGAGAATCCGCCGCCGGCAACCGCGCCGACGCGCTGTCCGTAGCCTTTAGCGCCGAGCGTGTAATCGGGGGTTCGCGCGGCCTGATCGACCCCGGCCATGAAGAGCACGCCGACGGCGGTAATCGGATCGGTCGAAACCCGCAGGGCCAGCTTGAACTTGAGTTTGGTGGTGAGCGGCGCGGCATTTGCGGCATCGTAGACAACGTAGAAGTTGGGAATGATGCCAAGGACGCGCTGCTGCTCTTCAATCTTGAGCTGCTCGGTGGCGAGCTGTTCATTGGAGGCGTAGACGGTGACCGAGGTTTGCTCGCCGGCGACGGTGAGCTGAATGTTTTCAAGAAAGGCGTGCTGCTCGGGGGTGAGCGCGATCGGCGGCGAACTCCAATTGACGAAGCCTTTGACGTTGGCGCTGAGCTTGTATGCCACGCCGGCTTTGAGTCCGTCAAATTCGAACCAGGCGTTTTCATTGGCAACCACGACGCGGTGGCTACCGCCCGCCGCGCTACCGCCCGCGGCCTCATCGAGGGATATGGTTGCTTTGGGAACCAGATCGCCGTTAACGTCCATTACGGTTCCGAAGATGCTGCCGTTGGAAGTGCTGGCGGTTGCGCCGCCGGATGCGCGCGGCGTTATTTGCGGCGCCGGTAATTGGGAGTCGTTCTGCGCCAGTTGCGCTTGGGGCGCGTCGGGCAATTCAGCAACGGTGGGTGTTTGCGCCGAGAGGCCGCCAGCGAGCATTGCGGCCAATCCTGCCGCTAGAAATCGAAGATGAATGCGAATAAAAAACTTCATAAACCTGCCTATGGTTATTGGTCGTGATGGCGAGCGTTTGTGTTTACGGGGTTATTTGCTGCGCATCGAAAGCGCCGTCGATTTTGGCTTTCAGCGGCAAGGGGGTGGGGAGCGATGCGCGCAACTGCTCGCAATAATGTTTTAAAAAGTAGTGCATGGTTTCCACGCGAATGCGGATGGAGGCCAGCGGACGATTTTCGTCGAGATCGCGGAAAGAGAAGTGCGGCTTGCCGGATTGGGCGATGATTTGCTCGACCACGTGGCTGATGAAAGCGTCGTGGCCGCACTTGAAATTCGACAGCTCGACGGAGATCAGGTTCGGATGGCGAGCGGTGAATTTGGCGGCCCAGATTTTGTGATTGGAGCTGGCCGAAAAGCTGCTCTTCCAGACGTCGGAGATGTCGAGCGGGGAACGGATGAGGCCGGCGCGAAGATCGTCGCCGAAGAGCCGGTCAAGAAGATCGGCGTCGAGCGGCAGCAGGCTTTGCGAAAAGATGGGATAGCCGAGCTTGTGCAGCTCTTCGAGAATGCCTTGATTGAGGCCCGGATCGTGATGATAGGGGCGGCCGAGCATGACCAAGCCGATTTGGCCGGAGCGCTCCAACTCGTCCATGGTGGCGCGCGCCTGCCGCCGCAGATCGTTTTCAAAGGCCGGCCAGGCGGTGAAGGCGAAGTCGACCGCGCGCGAATTTTCTTCCCAGTCCAGATGCAGAAGATCTTTCCAGCAGGTAAACATCTGGTACTTGAAGAGCTCGCGATCATTGAGGTTGAGGACAGGATTGAGATAGCGCACGCCGGCTTTTTCAAACCAGTTCACTCTCCGATAGAACGCGGCCTTGACCGCTTCGGGAGTGGCCGAGCCCGAAGGGCAGGCATTCGATCCGACGCAACCTTCGAGCGGCGTCGTGAGCACGTCGAACATGGGGAAGAAGATGGCGTCGAGCGGCTCCTTTTGGCAGTGCTGGAGCAGCTCATAAACGTGCGCGACGGCGACCTTGGAGGGGAAGCAGGGATCGACGGCCGAAAAACCGGCCGCGGCCTTGTAGCGCGCGGGGTTGGAGTAGTGGGAGTAGTGGAGATTGCGCTGCGGAATGCCGAGGCTGATGAAGTAGGCGGAAAACAGCGGCGCGTAGGTGTAGAGGTTGAGGACGCGGGGAATGCCGATGCTGATTTGCGCGCGCAACTGTTTTTTTGCCTTGGCGGCATGGTGCGCCAAATGTCCTTTGGCGATGGCCGTTTCAACCTGCGCCGGGAGCCAGACTTTTTCCGCGGCCAGTTGTACGAAGTTGGGCGCGTTTTGGCGGAGCACATACCAGGCGTTGTTGATTTTTTTGGCGACGCTGGCGTCTTCGGCTTCTCCGCGCTCGCAGGTGGCGATGATGACGCGCTGCGGCTGTTGCGCGTCGCCGCTTAATTCGACGAAGGTGCGCAGGCAGCGATTGGCGCAGTAGGGGCAACGGGTGGATTCATCGCGGCGGATCGAATACTTGAGGCTGTCAAGAAATTCGAAGCCGGGAAAATTCGAGGCCTGCGCGCCGCGCCGATTTTCACGGGCTTCGAGCGCCGCGCCGATGGCTCCGGCCTCGCAGCAGTTGGGGTGAACCGTAATCTCCGGCTCGCCCTCGCCGTGAAAATGCTCGCGAATAAAATCCAACTCGGCTTTGACCACGGCGAGATTTTTTTGCGTTCCGCCCTGCAGCACGAAACGCCGGCCGAGCGTGGCGACGTTGGAGATGCCGGCGACATAGAGAAAAACATTTTTGGGCAGCACGCGCGCCAGTCCGGCCAGAATTTCTTCAGGCCGCCAGCCCTGGCGCTGGAAGTTGACGATGTCGGATTGCAGAAAGACGGCGCAGCCGTAGCTGAATTCGGGGACGCGGCGGGCGCGGAAAGCGGTGTCGGCGAAGTCTTCGACGGCGATGCCGATTGCTTCGGCCGCGGCCTGCAGAAAGTATCCGTTGCCGGCCGAGCATTGGGTGTTCAGCCGGAAATCTTTTACCGCGCCCTCTTGCAGGATGATGATTTTGATGTCTTGGCCGCCGACGTCGATGATGGCGTCGACGTTGGGGAAGAGGCGCAGCGAGGATTTGGCGTGAGCGACGGTTTCAACGAGGGCCACGTCGGCGCGCAGAACTTTGCGCAGCAGATCTTTTGAATAGCCGGTGGCGCCGAAGCCGAGCACGTTGACCTTGCGCTGGTCGATCGCCAACTTGCGGCTGAGCTCTTTAAGCACGGCGATGGCGTCGGTGATCGGGTCGGCGCGGGAGAGTTGATAGGCGCTGGTGAGCAACTCGCCGCTCAAGGAAAGCGCGACGGCTTTGGTCGAGGTCGAGCCGCCGTCCAGCCCCAGATAAATATCCAAGGGCTCATTGGACGGAAGCAGGGGAAGCAGCGCGGGAATCGAATAGTTTTTGCGCAGATGCTCCAGCTCGGCAGCGTTGGCGCAGAGACCGCCGGCTCCGTTGGCGGCGGCGTAGTCGGCTTCGCGATTGGCAATGGCCTGTTCGAGGGCCTGCGTGCCGCGGTAGTGCGTTTCTTCGGCTTCTGCGGCGCCGAACTGGATGGCACCCATGGCGGCGAAGTATTCGGCCATGGCGGGCGCTTCAACCAGCGAGTCGGCGGTTGCGTTCGCGGGCAGAGAAATATTTTTCCGCTGCCAGAGATCGAGCAGACCTTGGCGCCAGGCCGCCTGCAGGCCGGGAAAGTAGGCGTTGGGTCCGCCGAGCAAAATCACTTTGGGCAAGAGCGTGTTGCCGCGCGTGAGCACGGAAAGATTTTGCGCCACGATGGCGTGAAAGAGCGAGGCCATCAATTGATCGACGGGCACGCCCTGTTTTTGCAGGCCGGTGATGTCGGTTTCGGCAAAGACGCCGCACTTGCCCGCGACAGGATAAATTTGCGCGCCGTCGTAGGTTTTATTGAGCAGCTCTTCATTGGGCACATGCAGCTTGGCGGCGAGCTTTTCAATAATGACGCCGGTGCCGCCGGCGACTTGTCGTTCATGGAGGCGATTTTTTTGCGCTGGCCGGGGGTGTTGCTTTCCTGAAAGACGATCATCTTGGCGTCTTGGCCGCCGAGCTCGATGACGGACCGCGCTTCGGGAAAGGCGTTTTCGACGGCCACGCCGACGGCGGCGACCTCTTGCACGAAGCGCGCGCCGAGCAGCTCGGCCAACCGCTGGCCGCCGCTGCCGGTCATGAACAGGCGAATGCCGCCGTCGGCCAGGCTCAGCTCGCGCTTGGCCTGCTGCAGAACGCGCAGCACGGTTTCCGCCTGGCGGCTTTCATGACGGCGATAATCGCGGAACAAAATCTCATCGCTCGCGGCCGCGCGCACAACGATTTTTACGGTGGTCGAGCCTACGTCGAGGCCGATGAGAACCGGGTCCATCATTTTTGCTCCTTCTGTTGCGATGGTGCTACTTCATGGCTCAGGGGCTAAAGCCCGCATTGATTGCGGCGCTTTTGCGGCACGACTCAAGTCGTGCCCTGACACTTCTTGCAATCCACGAAAGTGTCTTTCACGTTCGCCACGGCCAGTTAAAGCTCGTATTGATTGCTGCGTTGTTGCGGCACGGCTCAAGTCGTGCCCTTTCAAAATCGCTCTATACCTACAGGAGATTTGCTCCAGATCGCTCATGCATCAATCTCCTGTGGAAGTGATTTGGTCCAAGGCAGACGCACTGGTTTCGCGTCCGCTGGCGGGAAGCTGCCGGCCTTGCTTGCGGAGATGGCCCGACATCAACTGGTCGGTATAGATCAAGAAGTTGGCGGCGGTGGAAACCACGCCGGGATGGCGCGGGATGGGGCAGAGCGGATGGCGCAATTCGGCGTGCTGGGCAACGAAGGCGCGAATTTCTTCGAGCGAGTGATGGGCTTTTTTAAGCTGTTGCGCGAACTCGGTTTTGGCTTTGGCCTTGGCTTCGGCCAGCGCCATCTGCACGCGGCTGTAGGCGTGGATTTCGCCCTCGGCCGAGGTTTCGACCGGCAGGAAATTCACTTCGGCGAAGCGCTCGACCAGCGCGGCCTGCACGCCGTCGGATTGCACCGAGGGCAGGCAACCGAAGGGCTTGAGTGCGAGCACCAAGTGGCAGGCTTTTTTGCGCGTGTAGTAAAGGGTCTTGCTCACTTCAAGGTGCCCTTCGCCGCCGCGCAGAAAGGTGTTGTAGTAGGGCGAGGCCAAAGCCGTCAGCGCCGCTTGCGGAGTGAGCTTTTTGACGGGAAGGGCGAGCAGTCGCGCCAGTCGCTCAAAGTGATGCGTATAGATTTTGGCTCCCACGACGAAGCCCAACTGCTTGCTCCAGCAGGCGAGGCGCGTGGCCAGAGCTTTTTTCGGATGCCGCCACGGCGCGGTGTAGGCGGCCATTTTGCGCCGCTCGATGGCGCGCATTTTGCGCGAGTGCAGCAGATAGAGAAGCCAGGAACTGATGGGCTCGATCGAAACTTCGGCGCCTTCTTTTTCGAGAAAATCCAACATGCGGAAGTTGCCGTCGCTTTCCGTCATCTGCGCCCAGAACTCGCCGATGACCTTGACGACCGGTTTGACGCGCAGCCAATCGACCTCGACCGTTAGCATTTGTTGCGCGGCGGCGGGGAGAACCTCGGTGAGGTTTTTGCCGTACAGATGCGACCAGATTTTGGTGCAGGTGTTGGGCAGGCGATACCAAAGGGAGGTGCGCGGGGGAAGAAGAAAGGCGGGCAGGGCGTCGGCGAACTCGAAGGCGCGATGGTGCTCGAAGTGATCGGCGATGGTGTCGGCCATGGCGGCGATGGCCCGGTCGGCGGCGTCGGGTTGTACCGCGAAGGGGCGCAGTTGATGCTGCGCGGCGTTCAACAGATCGCCGAGGATGAAGGCGTGCAGCGCGTTCAAGCCGAAATCGACGGAAAACTGCAGGCCGGTGTGGCCGGTGGTGGCGTGGATGCCCTGATCTTGCGAGAACGAGAGCACGCGAAAGTTCACGAATCCGGCGGCGTTCAGCGCCGTGCGGAATTCATTTTCATACAAACCGAAGCGGCAGGGTCCGCCGGAGGCCGCGGTGAAATAAATGTACTGGCTGACGATCTGCGAACGCGTTAGCCCGGCGCGCTCCTTCTGTTGCAAAAAGCGGATCAGGTTGCCGACGGTGAAGTAGACCGGGTTGCAGAGGCCGCTGGCGCAAAACTCCGCGCCGATGGCGTGCGCGGCGCGATCGGTTTCAGGCAAGCGCTGGCAGCGGTAGCCGGCACCGCGAAGCAGACCTTCAATCAACCGTTCGTGCTTCCAAGTGAGGCCGCCGAACAGAATGGTGACAGAAGTGCGCTCCTCCGCCGTAAAGGGCAATTCCAGGGGCCGTAACGGGGAAGGGTTACGGTCGGATTGTGTTTCATCCCCTTGCGCAAACTTAGTTTGCGCACAGATGTTCATGCGTGCAGCCTCCTGTTACAAAGCCTAAAGCCGGGAATTCTACTGTTATTACGCACGGAGCAATCGGCTCGTTTCCGCATGCAGTATTTCCGCGGCTGAATGAAAATTCAGTTTGTTCTTCTTGAACTTATGATGCACGCAATCTGGCAAAGGTCGCTTCGCTCGCTTGCATCCCGCCACGGTTCATCACTTGCCTCCAACCAAGTGACGAACCTTTGTTGCCGACTTTCGTTCAATGACGGCCCGGCGCAGGCCAAGCCTCTGGCACAGATCTTTGCCATAAGCGGTTTCCGTAGTGAATTTGGCGCCCGACTGGTTCAGCCAGCAGAGGGCTTTTTCGCCGAGCGCGTCAACGTAGGAAACCTCTTCCAAATTAAAGATGCAATTGGCTCGGGGGCCAATAGCATTCGCTACACGAACGAGTTCTTTGACCCACTCGCCGGCCAACTTGCCCTCGAGGATGAAAACCGGGCAGGCCGCATCGCGATCTGGCAGCGTAATTCGTAACACAATCTATTGTAAAAGCATGTGGGATGCCATGAAGCTGTATTGTATGTAAGTCGTTTTATTTATTTTATATAGTTGGAATTATGGCGCTTGGGGAGACGGCTTTTGTGCCGCTTTTGCGCCGCCATTGCGTCGCGCCTGCCGCAATGGCGGCACGGTGACGCCGCGCGAGGGTGGCTGTTGCATGGGGGATTTAAGGGCAAATCTCCTGAGGGTATAGAGGGAAAAAACGTCCCTCGGGGCCTGAAGGCCGCGTTGATTTGATTACGTTTGCGGCACGACTGAAGTCGAGCCCTGTTACAAAACCGCTCGTTAAAAGACATTCTGCGAGTTTTTCCGCAGCCTGTGAAGCCCGCGTCCATTTTACTGGCTTTACACGGGGGGAAATCCCCCGTCTCCCTCCGTCACGAGCTTTTCCGCTTGCCGCGGCGAGTGAAGCCGTGCCTCTTCAAGGTTTTTCCGGAAACAAGCTCATCGGTTCCGAATTAGCACCGTTAGCACTGCCTCGCACGGTCATGATGATGCTTTTGTACTGACAGAGATGGCGGCATGCTTTTAGACTGTTGAAGTTGTCCGCTAAGAGATCGTCCAAAAGCGCGCATTTTTACCAAAAACGAAGTAGCACGGGAAACAGCATCAGGGCCATTTTCGACAGAGAAAGGCGCAGAGATGAAATCCGTTGTTACTGTTGAGGAAGCAGCATCGTTAATTGAGAGCAACAAGCGTCTCTTTGTTGCCGGAGATGAAAGCCTGCTTGCAGCCTTGCCGCGCGGCCAATGGATTGGCGGAACCAGCCCCTACTTTATGAGCGAAGAAGGCGGTTTGTGCACCAACGACAAAGTTGGCGTGGCTCCTCTGCCTGAATTCGTTACCAATATAGAAACCCGCTTCTACTCGACCAACGATTTGGAAAAAATTCCTGCCGGCTATAAACGCAATGGCTTTACTCGCCTGATCATTCCTTCGGGAACCGCCATTCATCAAAAGTTTGCGCGGAGCTGTTCGCACATACCGGGCATCCATGGTCAGCCTCTGATCGGCTGGATCGCTGGTGTCAATCTGGACGATCTTGGCAAAATCAAACCCAAGGTCTTTGATGGAAATACAGGCGCTTCCTCCACGGAAGACGCCGTCGCCATGCATATTGAGCTGCCCGCCAGCATTCGGGCCAAGGCAAATATCTTGAACATCTTTCAACAAGGGACAGGAGAAGCCATTTTCTTTCCCGATGATGGTTTCACCGTCACCGATTGTCTGGTTAACGGAGAAACGAAGAACTTCGCCGCCTTTGTGAAAGAGAAGCAGATCGACACCAAACTGCCCCTGGTTGCCAACGATAAGGGAACGCGGGTGAATGTCAGTTTCCAGAATGTCGATGACGAGCAGGGCGTCGTCACGTTTTATGCTCCCGTTTTCTCTGGGATGGAGTACAAAGTGGCTGCCCCGGTGGACGACTACGAAGCCGCGTTTAAAAGAGAACTTTCCGCCCACAAGGGACAAGCCTACTTCACCTGTAACTGCATTTTGAACTACATGTATGGTGGACTCGAAGGCAAACATACCGGCAACGCGCTTGGTCCCGTAGCCTTTGGTGAAATTGCCAACATGCTATTGAATCAGACCCTCGTTTACCTGACCTTTGAAAGCTACGCCAGCTAAACGCATGCAACCTGGCTCTGATGACACGAGCCGAGATGTTGGCTACTCGCCCAAAGTAAAGGGCGTTTACGAGAAGCGATTTTGAAAAAGACACTCTCTTTAATCCCCGGCCCCCAACCGCGAGGGACCGGGGGCACCCGCCTGGGAACCACCAAGGCTGCCGCGCGAACGGGCGGAAATGGGGATATACTGGCGGGGTTTGGAGATAGTCAAAAAAATGTACATTCGCGCCAGCAAATTTCTGGAGTTGGCTGTGCTCGTCTGCCTGTTGGTGGGCGGGGCGTGGGGGCAAGGGGCTGCAAAAACCTTGCCGGCCTTCGATGCCGCGAGCGTAAGACCTTTTGTGCTCCCGGTGGACGGTTGGGCCTGGGGCAAGCCCGAGATGGATACGGTGCATTTCCGGATGCCGGGTTCGCCGCTTCGCGACATCATCCTCATCGCATACGGTCTTGACGATTTTCAACTCACCGGGTTGCCCGACTGGGCGGCGCACGAGTTTTTCACCATCAACGCGGTCACCGATGCGCCGACGCCACCGGACCAGATGCTGCTGATGCTGCGTCGGCTGCTTGCCGAGCGCTTCCAATTGCAGGTGGAGGTGGGCGAAAAAGAACAGCCGGTGTGGGCGATCGTGGCTGCACCCGGCGGGCCAAAGCTCAAGCCGCGCGCGGACGGCGAGAAGTGCCCGCGCGGCGTCTCGGGCGACGACATGAAAGCGGCGGGCGCACCGCCGAGCGCTATGAGCGGCTTCAACGGCTGCACCATGGACGACCTGGTCAAGGCTTTCAATCGAAGCGGTAATGCAACCCAACTCGGCCACCCCGTTATCGACAAGACCGGGTTGACCGGTCGTTACCACATGCTGGTCTGGCAAGAGACGGAGACTGACAGTACCTACACCGGGCCGGGCATGCGCTTTTCGTATATGGAGTCCTTTCGCGAAGCCGTGGAAAAGGAACTCGGCCTGAAGTTGGTGGCTGACAGGAAAACACTGCCCTTCATCAAAGTCATCAAGGTGGCGCGGCCCGACCCGAACTAGAGCATTTTTACCAATTCTGTAGAGTGCGGAATTGTGCTGAAGGTTGCCGCTCACTGGTGTTCGCGTCAACTCGGCGATCATGAGTCCTATACACCAATGGTAAAAATGCTCTAACCATGGCGACAAACCCTCAATAGATGGGGTGTTGGTGGGTCTCCCATGTCTAACTAGCCTCAAAAGGATGGGCGCCCCCGGTCTCGATTCTCAGACCGGGGAAAGCACGAAAGCTCCAGCCAGAAAATATTACTCTCGCAAACTCTCCCAGTGTTCAGCCACGTGATCGAGAACCATTCTCAGCCATTGCCAACAACGCCGCCAATCCTGCGCCCCGCCCCCCGCCCGATCCGGATCATTCATAATCGAAGCAGTGCATCAAACCGCGCAACAGATGAACAGCCAAAACGAAATCGAGCACTTGGCGGTAAGCCGCTACCGCACACTGGCCGGCGTATCGGAGGCCGTGGCGTCAGAACCCGACGTGCACGGCGTGCTGCACAGCATCGCGGCCCTGCTGAGCAAAACCGTTCCCTTCGACTCCATGGTGCTGCTGCTGGTTAACCGGGACAAAGAAACCGCGCAAATCTACGCGCTCGAATCCGACGCGATTTATCCCGGCATCGACGTAGGCACTGAAGTTCCCTTCAAAAATACAGCCGTCGATCGCGCCATCGAAACCCAGGAGCCGGTATTCCTCCCCGACGCGCGACAGGAGATGCTCAAACTTCCGCAATTCGCCCGTTACGCGCACATCGAGAAAATTCAAAGCTCGTATATCTTTCCCATCTCGACGGCTAGAAAAAAGCTGGGAGTTTTGATCTTCGCCGCCTCGGGGCGCGAGCAGTACACGCCGGGCGACGTGGAGCTGATGGGCCTGGTGGCCGCGCACATATCGGTCGCGCTTGAAAACGCTCTGGCGCTGGAATCGGCCGATATTTACCGGCGCGAGCTTGAAGGCGAGCGGCTAAAGCTGGAGCGCGAGCGCGACCGCTTCAAGCTGCTGCTCGAAATCAACAACCACATCGTCAACCATCTCGACGTTCACGAGCTGTTCAGCGCCGCCTCGGGTTCCATCCGCGAGTACTTCGACAACGCCTTTACCGGCTTTTGGCTCTTTGACGAAGCCACCAACGAACTGCATTGCTATTCGATGGATTTCCCCGGCAGCCGCAGTTCGTTCGATACGATTCCCGCCTCAAAACCCAGCGAAAACAACATCAAAACCCTGCGCACGCGCACGCCGCATCTGCTGGACAGGCAAGAAATCGACGCCATGCCGGAGCCGGTGGCGCACATACTTCGCGCCGAATCGATCGTGAGCATGGCCTGCATCCCCATGATGGGCTCGGCCAACCTGCTGGGCATCATTTCGCTTGGCAGCCGCCAGCCCGACGCCTTTAGCCAGCCCGATGTCGAGTTGATGGCGCAGGTCGCGAGCCAGATCTCGCTGGCGCTGGAAAACGCTTTGGCCTACGGGCGCTTGAATGTTTCTCGCAGCCGGCTGGAAGACGAGCGGCTTTATCTGGAGTCGGAGCTGCAATCGCAGTACAACTTTGAAGACATCGTGGGCAAAAGCGATGCGCTGTTGAAGGTGCTCGATCAGGTGGCGATCGTCGCGCCCACCGATTCGACCGTGCTGCTGATCGGCGAAACCGGCACGGGCAAAGAGCTGATCGCGCGCGCCATCCACAACCGCAGCACCCGCAGCAGCCGCACCTTTGTGCGCCTGAACTGCGCGGCCATTCCGCAAGGGCTGCTTGAAAGCGAACTCTTCGGCCACGAAAAAGGCGCCTTTACCGGCGCCATCGCGCAAAAACGCGGCCGGCTTGAGCTGGCGCACGAGGGCTCGCTATTCTTGGACGAAATCGGCGACATCGGCCTCGATCTGCAACCCAAGCTGCTGCGCGTGCTGCAGGAGCGCGAATTCGAGCGGCTGGGCAGCAACCGCACCGTCAAGGTGGACGTGCGTCTGATCGCGGCCACGCATCGCGATCTGCCGGTGATGGTGCAAGACGGCGAATTCCGCGAAGATCTTTATTACCGGCTCAACGTTTTTCCCATTTACATTCCGCCGCTGCGCGAGCGCAAAGACGATATTCCGCTGCTGGTGCACTATTTTGTGGCGCAACTGGCGCACAAAATGCACAAGTCCATCCGCATCATTCCGCGCCAAGTCATGGAGGCGATGGTCAACTGGCCCTGGCCCGGCAACGTGCGCGAATTGCAAAACTTTGTCGAGCGCTCGATCATTCTTTCGCGCGGCGAAACGCTGAACGCGCCCATTTCGGAGTTGAACCGCGAGCTGCCCGCTGGCGAATCGGCGGCTGATTCTTTCCACGCCGTCGAGCGCGAAACGATCCTCAAAGCGCTGCGCGCCGCGCGCGGAAAAATCTCCGGCCCCGGCGGCGCCGCCGAGCGGCTGGGATTGAAGCGCACCACGCTACAGCGCAAAATGGAGCGGCTCGACATTTCCAGAGCCGATTTTGCCTGAAACGAAAGTGCCTGAAGCGGAAAGCTGCGGCGGGAAAGAAACGCCTACCAACCGACCTGAGCCATGCGGCGCAGGATGACCGAGGTGTAGTGCGGCGTGTGGCCGGGGCGGCGGGTGAGCGGAGCGGGCAGCATTGAGGCCAGTTGCGCGGCCTGCAATCGCGAAAGGCTTTTGGGCGCGCTCTTGAAGTAGGCGTGACTGGCGGCGTCGGCACCGTAGATGCCCGGCCCCCACTCGACGACGTTGACGTAAAGCTCGAGAATGCGCCGCTTGCCTAAAACGAATTCGGCGACCGGAACCAGAGAGGCTTCGGCGGCTTTGCGCACCAGCGAGCGGTTGGTGCCGAAAAAGAGGTTTTTTACCAATTGCTGCGTGAGCGTGGAGCCGCCGCGAATGCGTCCGCCCTCGATGTCTTCTTGCGCGGCGAGTTGAATGGCTGTCCAATCGAAGCCGTGGTGCTTGTAAAAGCGCGCATCTTCGGCCGAGACGACGGCGTGGGGAAAGTTGGCCGAGATCTGGCTGAGAGGAACGAAGCGATAGCGCTTTTGGTAGTCGCCGTCATGAAAGAAGGACTGGATGCGGCGCTCGGTTTGGAGCGCGGTGGTGGGCGGATCGATCCAGCGCAGGGCGACGAGGGTGAGCGCGGCCAGCAGCCAGCAGCCGACCAGGGCGAGAAATAGCCAGAGAAGAATCGAGCGGAAGCGGAAGTGCGGCCAATGGATCACCTATTAGGATAACCGCCAGCGAGTCGGGTGGGAGAGAGTCCGGCAACAAAGTGCGGGAGGCGATGGACGAAGTGAGGCGCTGTTGGACCGCAGCGAAACAGCGTGCTGAAAAAAGGCGAAATCGATGGAAAAATGAGCGAAAACATCCCTCGGGGCCTAAAGGTCATGTTGATTTTATTGCGCTTACGGCACGACTAGAACATTTTCATGAATGGTATAAGGGAACGAACCTTCCCTCAGGGGCTAAAGCCCACGATTCTATTGCTCTTTTCGGCACGACTCAAGTCGTGCCCTGACACTTCTTGCTGCTCCGGCGGCATTTTTCCGCTCACCACGGCGAGTAAAGCCGTGCCCTTTCAAAGCCACTCTACAGCAACAGCGAAAATGCTCTAAAGTCGTGCCCCTTCAAAACTTTCTCGAAACACGCGCTTTTCCGCAGCCTGTTAAGGTGACGGCGACGGTAAGGAGCGGCCGGCCGTGAACAGAAGCTGGCGTGCGGCCTGGCGTGTGGAGGCGCGGCTGTCGGCGGATAAGGCGCGGGTGCTACACTGCTGGCCATGATTCCAACAGGGGTGGCGCATCTCTCAGGTTGCAAAGGAAGTTGTGTGCGAAAGCTCAACAAAATCGTTGTGCTGCTGATGCTTGGCATGGCGGCGGCGTTTCAGGCGCTGGGGCAGTCGCCGGCCGGGAGCAAGACGGCAGCGCCAGTTGCCGCAAGCCATGAAGCGGGCGCGGCCAGCAAACTGACCTTCGACGCGGCCTCGGTGCGGCCGAGTTCTCGGAAATATGTGGGGATCGGGATGGATTTCCTTGACCCGGTTAGCGATGAGGCTCCGCCCAAGGGAGGTTTGTTCTCCTGGAATGTGCCGTTTATATCGCTGGTCGATTTTGCGTACGACCTGCGGAGCCCGCAGGTGAGGGGCAGCGTTAGGGGGAGTTTGCCCAAGTGGGCGCAAGAGGAATGGTACACAGTCGAAGCGCGCGCGGAAGGCAACCCGACCCGGGCCGAGGTGCGGCAGATGGTGCGTTCGCTGCTGGAAGAGCGCTTCCAATTCTCTGGACATGCGGTGACGCGCGAAGGGCAGGTGTACGCGCTGGTGGTGACCAAGCCGGGGCTGGGATTGAAGCCGCACACAGAAGGCGCGCCCTGTACGCTTCCTTTGCCTCAGTCAAAGATTGACGAGTATCCGCACACCTATCCGTCATACAGTTCCTATGCGGCGCATTGCGGCGTTTTCAATCGCGAGCTGAGCCGCAACGAGCGGCGTTTGGAGATGCTCAACGTGACGATGCAACAAATCGCGGACTCGATCGGCGGCGATCTGCCGTTGCCTGTCGTCGACCGGAGCGGGCTTGCGGGACGCTACGACGCGGTGCTTGACTTCGGGCTCGAGATGGTTGCCGCGCCAAGCGCCGGCGCATCCGACGAATGGGCGGGCGAACCGCTGCCTTTGGCGCTGGAAAAGCAGCTTGGATTGAAGCTGGTGAAGCAGAAGGCTCAGGTTGATGTTTTTGTGATCGAGCACATCGCAATGCCGTCGGAGAATTAAGGCCGGGGCGTTGCAGACAAATGTGGCCTAATGCAGTAGCCTCAAAACGTGCTTATGCTCAATCCAGCGGCGATGACGTTAAATGAATTGAGCCAGGCGCCGATTGTGCGTTTTTCGCTGTTGGCGCTGAGTTCGATCTTTTTCCTGGTCGATCCGCTGGCGGCGATTCCTTCTTTTTTGGCGATTACGGAGACGGCCGACGCGGCGCGGCGCAAGCAGACGGCACGCAAAGGCGCGCTGACCTGCTTCATCGTGCTGACGAGTTTTGCCGTCTGCGGCCAGATGATCTTCCATATGTTCGGCATCACGATGCCGGCCTTTGAGGTGGCCGGCGGATTGATTCTGCTGCTGATTGGGCTGGACATGCTGGAGGCGCGGCGCTCGCCGACGCAGGAAACGCAAGGGGACACGGCCGAAGCCACTACTAAAGATGATGCAGGCATTGTGCCGTTGGGGATTCCGATGCTGGCCGGGCCGGGCGCGATTTCGTCAGTAATGGTGCTGGTGGGCCAGACGCCGACGCTGTTGGGCTGGCAGATGGCGGCGATTATCGGCTCGATCACGATTACGGCGCTGGTGACCTACTTTGTGCTGGCCAGCGCCGGCCGTGTGCGTCAGGTGCTGGGTGAGACCGGCATTCGCGTGCTGGTCAGGATTATGGGACTGCTGCTGGTGGCCCTCGCCATGCAGTATTTCGTGAACGGAATTACGGACCTGGGGCTGATTCCGAAGAGATAGTGGTCAGTTGTCAGTGGGCAGTTGTCAGTGGGCGGGAATAGCTATCAGCTTTCAGCGCGAGGAGCGGGGCTGGGGCGTTTTTTCACAATTGCTGCGCTGTATGGTTGTTTTTTCCACTCCACCCTAGCCGCAAAGAGCGCGGCTAGAATGGGGCACCCACTTCTATACACTCCGGTGAAAATGCGCCCGCGATGGAACGCGGGCCGTGGCGGCGATCTGCTGCATCGCGCAATCGGCAATAGGGATGGGGGCGTGGCCGGCTTTTCCACGGATAATCCTGGTTTCCACAGGCTGGGGGCTTGCCGAAAGTGCAAGAGATTGCTATTCTTAGGGAGTTGCAAGGGGGTAAGCGAGCTTGAGCGACAAGGAATCGCATTGAGTTGCATTCTGAGCCGAGCTTGTGATACTCTGATTAAGTTGTTGAGCAAGAAAGAGCAAGAAAGCAACAAGGCAAGAGTAAGAGAGTAACAAAGCAAGAGCAGTGGAGCTTTCCGGTGGTCGCAAGACCTGCCCCGTAGAGGGAAGTGGAAAGCCGGTTCGTAGGGTTAGACGAGATTGGTTGTATCCATTCCGTAAGCCCCTGTTGGGAATCCTTCAGAGAACAAGCCATTGCATGACCCGGGAGCGAGTCTCCCGCGAGCCTTAGTGGCTCGGGCGAAATGCTGGTCGCTCATTGATTTTATGCGCGATGCGAGCTGAGGTTGGCTCCTTAAAGAGAAGAAAAAACTTCTTGACAAAGGCTTCCAATCTTGATATTCTTAAAAAGTTCGCGTCAAAACGCCGGAGCTACTGAGTGAACGTAGAAACGGCGCGGCGCAACAAGTTCGAGGACAAACCGAACCATCTGGTTCGGGCCTCGATCCAAAGGGGCATCGCTTAGGCGGGAGGCTCTCAAGGATCTTTGACAATTGGTTGAACGTGCCAGTCGTGAGATGCGATCAGGTTTAGCTTGATCAGTCTCACAAACATAATGCGTCAGCTATTCGCGCGAGCGAATGCTAGACGCGCCGGCTCTGCTTAGACCTCCGTCGGGCAGAGACGGACAGGTTTCAAACGAGAGTTTGATCCTGGCTCAGAATCAACGCTGGCGGCGTGCCTAACACATGCAAGTCGCACGAGAACGCGGTAGCAATACCGTTAGTAAAGTGGCGTACGGGTGAGTAACACGTGACTAACCTACCCTTGAGCGTGGAATAACTGGGGGAAACTCTAGCTAATACCGCATAATACCTACGGGTCAAAGGAGTAATCCACTTAAGGAGGGGGTCGCGGCCGATTAGTTTGTTGGCGGGGTAATGGCCCACCAAGACGATGATCGGTATCCGGCCTGAGAGGGCGCACGGACACATTGGAACTGAAACACGGTCCAAACTCCTACGGGAGGCAGCAGTGGGGAATTTTGCGCAATGGGGGAAACCCTGACGCAGCAACGCCGCGTGGAGGATGAAGTACTTCGGTACGTAAACTCCTTTCGATCGGAACGATAATGACGGTACCGAGAGAAGAAGCCCCGGCTAACTTCGTGCCAGCAGCCGCGGTAATACGAGGGGGGCGAGCGTTGTTCGGAATTATTGGGCGTAAAGGGTGCGTAGGCGGTTTGGTAAGTCTTATGTGAAATCTATG